>Ga0256828_1000546_pt1 | contig 24802 bp, 20 predicted proteins | sample CV88metaG_FD_185993 | JGI IMG/M metagenome (GOLD analysis project Ga0256828, IMG submission 185993) | Hydrothermal vent microbial communities from East Pacific Rise, Pacific Ocean - CV88 | ecosystem: Environmental > Aquatic > Marine > Hydrothermal vents | place: Pacific Ocean: East Pacific Rise...
GTTGGTGTACTCTTTCTTAGGTAATCCGAATTTATCGATTTGTACTGTTTTATCTTTCAGTATATTAATAGGTGTTCCAACTGAATTAATAAATTTTTTCATATTATCTAAATCTGTGATTAATGCTTCTTTGTTCTCTTCACTAGCAGCAAAGAAACTTTTGAAACTACTAGGTAACATCTCAATTATTTTATCCGTATCTTCGTTGAATAGGTTATCCACTTGATCAAATATTGATGTTTTAGTAGTTTGGAATATTTTACCAATTATTGACGGTGCATATACGTTACCGTTTTCTCCATCTTTATAATTCATTAAGTTATGAATTATGCTACCTTGTAAGGTGTTTTTGTCATACTTCTCTAATTCTTGTCTTGACAGCTCTTGCATTATCTCATGTAGCTCTTTTTTTGACTCATTACCTGTAAGTATTTTTCTTGACTTACCAACTATTGATACTTTAACATCGTACACTGTATCGATATTCGATGCTGTTTTACCAAGTAGTGTTTTAGTGGTTTTTATATCATTAGCCTTATTGAACTCTCTTTCTAGTTGATTAAGCCTATCAATTTGTGCATTCAGCTGTCTCATTACTCCGTATTTTATTACTAATGTCTTAGCTCTGTTCTTAATGTAGTCTGTTAATCTCTTGATATTCTTGTAAACATTTATTAACGCTTTAAGGTATTTTTTCTTGTGTACTAATTGTACCTTATCCTTTTTCTCCGTTACTTTAGTTTGCTCTTGAATATCCTGTTTTATTCTTCTGATTTTGTTAGCTACATGACCTTTTATTACTTTAGCCATATCTTTTAATTCGATGTCGTGTGAATTGTCTAGTTTTTGTTCCATTGCTCTTAGCTCAGCTTTAACCTCTTTATTTAATTCATGCTTATTCTCCATCTGAATTATTCGTTTTAGGTTTTTACGGATTTGCTTTATCTCTTCTTTCGGAGGTAGCGGTTCTTGTTCCGCCAGTCTCGTTTCAGTAGTAGTTGGTGTAGTACCATTCGGCTCCTCAGGAGTTTCTGGTCCTGGTTTACTTGAGTTTTGAGGTATCTCTTCATTATCATTAGGTGCTTGTTGTGATTGTTCGTACTCCCGCTCTTTTTCAAGGAAATTGAACTCTTCTTCGCTCATACCGTTTAACGCATCTTTTGTAGCACTACTATCTGGTTTTTGATTAACTGTAGGTTTTGTCTGATCATATTCTCTTTCCTTTTCTAGGAACTCTAGTTCTTCAGCACTCATACTGCCCAATCCCTCAATAGGAGTATTATCACTGTTTGGTATGCGGTTAGTGTGAGGTTGTTGAGATTGTTGAGATTGTTGAGATTGTTGAGATTGTTGAGATTGTTCTCCGTATTTATTAACTAATCTATCATATTCCGGTGTATTAACCCATTCACCTTCTTGTTTTATCTTAATTGGTGTGAATGCAGTTCTACCATCTTCTCCATTTTTACCCTCATTTACTCCGATATATTCAGTTCCGTCTCTATGGAGTACTCTAGCTATATGTGCTTTAGGTACTACTTTCTGAATTTCATCCATTACAGGTTTAATCTCAGTACCAATTTCAGTTGATTTATCAATTAGTCTGTCCCAACCATCTAGTTTAGCATTGTATTTAGTTTTTAATTCATCACTAAGTGTAGTATCATTGTTTACTGCGGTCCTAATACTGTCTATTTGTTCCTTTAATGCACTATTCTCAGTAACTATGTTATTAAGGAATTCGGTATCATTATATAGTGAATCAGCTCCTATTTGCGGTTCTACTAATTTATTTACCCTACTTGTAAATATTCTGTCTAACCCTACTACTGGATGTTCTTTACCTTTAACCGCTTGAGCTTTATCATCTAACAGTAGCTCTTTTTTACCCTCAGTACTTAGTATGTCATGTATTTCTTTAGTGAAGGTTTCAACACCTTTTCTGTCACTCTCGACTAATTTACCATCTTGCATTTTCATCATTCCGGATTTCATTAATTGGTCATTAACTTCCTCAAATGTACCACCTTGTATGTATGTCGTAATAGGAGGTATTATTGCCTCTATCTCTTCTTTAGCCTTTGTGAATGAGTCACTACCCCTTAAGTCTTCTGGGAAATTATTCAAGTACGATTCTAACGTCTCCTTACGTTTTTTCATTATCTCAATATTTTCTTTAGTAGCAGTTTTAGCTCTTTCTTCATTTTCAGTGATATTTAACTTAGGTTTATTACTTATCTCTTGTTTTAACGCTAACGTAGTTTTACGTACTAATGAGTCAGTAGTATCGTCTATTTGGTAGTCAATTGATTTATCTTTATGTAGTTTACCGACTGTATTCATTATTTTAGTAACATCTTCTTCAGTCTCTGCTTTATTAAGCATCTCATCTATACCACCGATTATGATATCTTTGTCTGCTATCCAGCCTTTTTTATCGTGCTGTTTAGCTTGTTTAACTACGTTTATTATATCTTCAGGAGTACTGTTTACATGTAAGTTTTCTCTTAATGTAGTATCCATTTTGTTAACTACTGCATTATATTCTTTAGCATCAACAGGCTTATCGGGCATTACTGAACTAATTACATCTTTACCTATACCACCCATCTTCATTTGAGCGCCCCCTGCAGCACCCATTACTCCAGCACCAAGTACTTCTGCTGTAGCATCATCTAATATTGTTTCTAACGATTGGTCTTTGTATTTATCAGTACCGTATCTAGCTACCGCTGTTTGAAATATCTGTTCAGTCATCTCTTGAGCACCTTCGTACCCTGTAGCTTTTAGTATATCGACAGTAGCTTGTTTGGCTTTATTCAAGGCTTTGCCTAATTTAGCTTGAGTAGTTACAGCTTCTAACGACTGTTCCGCTGTTTTTAATCCCTTTGTACCAAATTTTATAGCAGCTACTTCTGGGAAACCTAAGGCAGTTGATGTTATTACCGTAGCAGTGTACTTGGGCAATGACATCCCCTCGCCGTTATTGTTTTCCTTATATTCATTGTTTAATTGATTAGCTGTAGCGAAACCATAACCAATCTCCATACTGTATTTAGTACCGGCGAGTTTATTCAGTCTAGCCTCATACATCCCTACTGCCTTACTAGATAACCTTGAGGCTGACCCTTTAGCTGCTCTTTCAGCTACTTTCTTTGCTAAAGTTTTTGAAGTGGCTTTTAGTATTAATTTTATGGCCCCTTTAGCAAGTGCTCCATACCCTAATCCATCACCAGCTAACGAACCCAATGATTCGGCCATCATATTAGGGTCTTGTAGCTGTGACATGAACAGTGTAGCAGTGGCACCCCAATCTATGTTTTTGTAAGTTGACGGACTTGTTATTTTTACGTTATCGAATGCTTTATTATATAATGCTTCAGCCTCAGCTTGTCTATAAGCATCATCTTTTGGATCAATCCCCATTGCTTTACCTATCGCCTCTCGTGTAGAGTCTATCGCTTCTTTACCGAATACACCTTCTTTGAAGTCTGCACCAAATGCCGCGTTTACTGCTTTTACTACTAACGAATCAGCACCATCTACTAGCTCCATTCCTCCCGATACTAATCCTCTAGTAACACTTCCTGGTAAATCTTTAATGTTTTCCCATGTACTAGGTTTATGAGATGTAGCGTCCCAATTAGCATATTTTTTTCTATGGGCATATTGTATTTCGTTTTGAGCATCCAGTATTCTAGGATCTACCCCAGTATCTCCCCAGTTACCCGCATGGGCAGCTTGTGCTTGTTTCATTAATTTTTCTTGTCTAGCATATTCAGCAGGGTCTTCTGATGAAGGTACGCCATAACCAGCTAATAACATTCTATCAACGAAAGTATTATTAGTTTTTGGGTCTACTTTGCTTTTGGTTAATAGTCTACCGAATGCACCTTTCTTTTGTACACCGTTGTTATCAAGTACAGGGTCGGTGTTATAGTAAGCACTTTGCGGGTGCTCCACGGCATCTCTTAGCGCTTCATTTTGATTGTACTGACCTGCTGCATATACATCAAAGGCATTCAAAGGCTCACTAGAGGGTATTGTGCCATTGTTTCTGTATTTAACTACGGCTTTACTTAATGAATCTGTTTGATAGTACGGATCATCAGGATCAGCCGCTGCTTTGTCCACAGCAAACTGTGGACTATTTCTGTATTCTTGATCTATTAATGCGGCTTGTGTTTGCCTATCAACGTCGTTTACCATCGCAGGTGTTGGGACATTATTAATGTATGCTAGCGTTTCATACACTTTCTTACGTTCATTATTCGGTGTGCCATTTGCTTGGTTTGGATGTATCACTTCTGTTGCATCATACCCTAGCAATCTAGTGTTCTCATCGCTGTCACTGTCTGCTCCAGGTCCCCTGTACGTTTCTGGCACACCTGCTTCGTCGAATGTAGGTATCCAATTAAGTCTTTGTTGTTTCTCTACTGTTCGTTGAGCTAATTGTTGTTGTTTTTGTGTTACTAAGTCATCTCGAAATAGTTGATTATCTATTTCGTTTTGAATTTGTGCATCTGCACCTATATAGGCATTCCATTCATTTTGAGTCATAGGTAAATCCTTACAATTTTATGTAAGCATTTTACCCTAACTCTACTTAATATTATCTTTTACTATTTTTATCGGTGTACATTTTAATACCTTTTTCACCCATCACCGTTCTTAATGCATCTTCATAAGGCATTCCAGCTGCTGTTAATTTAGCCACCGTGTTTTCGTCCGTACCGTCTATTTTTGAACGTACAGTAAATTCAGCTTTGGCTCCCTTGTCTCCAATATAAGTAAGTATTGAGTCTATTGTTGAACCGATTGCTTTCCACTCTTGTTTACTACTGTCACTCATTAGTTTATTCCGCCCCAATGGATTAACCAATGATGTCACCTCTTTACTATTTTGCTTTTGACTAACTACTCTGCTTAATAGGTTTGCTTCATCATTATCAACACCGAATACCTTAGTTAATTGCGTAGGGCTGCTTATACCTAAGTCGATTGCTTTAGCCTTTATCTCTTCTGGGTTGTATTGCACCCTACTCATTACATCGTCTAAGGTACCTCCGCCAAGTAACCTATTCGTTTGTTGTTGAGGTGTAGCAAATTCTATGGGTTTTTGGGGGATTGTAGTATTAACTGGAGTCATTAGCCCGTTATTATTTGTATTTATAGGTACAGTGTCATTACTAGTTGTAGGTTGTTGACTGGGAGTGTTAGGTATTACGTTGTTCAAATCAGCAAACAGTTTATTGGGATCTACTTGCTTATCCTTATCTTTACTAAGTAACCTGTCAATTTCGGCATTTACTGATGCTAGTGCATCTTTATCCACCTTAGCGCTACTGTTAGGCTTAGTATAACCTTTAAACAATCCTTGTGGTATTTTACCGTCCTTATCTAGTTTCAGGTCAAAGTAGCCAGTCTCCACTTTTGGTTTGTAGTTTTGTTGTATAGCATTATGAATATCATCACGTGATGCTCCAGCCTGTATTCCCTGGTTTATCAGGTTTAATAGATCTGAATCGAGCATTTCACCACGTTTACCAATCTTACCGTTAAGGTTTTTATATATACTGTTAATATCTTTTGATGATGCTGGTTTGAATGTACTATTTGTATTATTACTACTATTATTTTTTGTGTTACCAGTCAATAGTTTGACCTTTCTATCTTGAGCATCTTTCAACAGTTTGGCATTACTAACAGCCTCAGCAGCTTTTAGTTTATCGACCTGCTCTTGAGCGTATAAGTTATTTGGGTTATTAATTACTGCATTTATAGCTCTCTCTTTAGGTGTCGCTACCCTACTTTTACTGTACTCTTGGCTTAACTTAAATAGTTTATCCTGATACTCTTGTTCTTGTTGTGGAGTCACTCCAGGAAGTAACTTACCTTGTTTATCGTAAATTTTGTCTAAACCCCAATCTTTATCAGTACGATTACTTGCAGCCAGTAACTGCTCATTGGTAGCTGAAGCGTCCGGAGAGTACGAGTTAACTCTACTCTGAAGTTTCGAATTTATATAGTGAGTACCGTTTTCCTGATTGTAGTACTCTTTCTCAGGTGCTTCTTTTTCGGCTAGTAGCTTCTTTTGATATTCTCTGTTATTATTAGTAACCTCTGCTTGATGTGCCCAGACCTTATCTTGGTCTAACAGCTTCTGCTTGTGATATTTGGCTTTCTGACCCTCCGTATATTTACGTTGATCTTCTAGTAGCTTCTTTTGATATTCTCTAGCTTCTAACAGTTTGGCTTTTTCTTCTTCTTTTTGCTGTTTTAGTCGTTGTTCAGTTATCTTCTGATCACTCATATGGGACAACTGTTTAGCTAACCCTCCAATAGCATCAATACCAGCTCTTTGAAATGGAGCGGCACTAGTGACTGTACTGTAGGGTGCTGCTGTATTAGTGGTTTTGAACCAGGTACTCATCTATCATCCTTTTATCTATTCGACATATTAACGAAATGTTGATATAATCCAGAGTTCTTGACACCGTTATGCATTGCATCACTCATTTTTCCACGTCTCGCCTTTTCTGCTGCTATATCATTTCTTGTATCGTTATACTCAGTCTTGTGTTGCGCCAGTTGTTGGCGTTGTAAATCAAGAGCGGCATTAGCTTGCTTGTCGGCTTTATGCATACCGTACAGATTAGCCCCTAGAGCGGCCCACGCTGCCCAGTTCGTACCATTATTTTTGGCATTATTTTTGCCTAATACGCTTTTACCCGCTGCGGTATAATTACCTTGGGCATCTGCTAGCTTAGTGTCAAAAAAAGTTCCTTCTTGCATTAGGTTACCGGATCCGTCATAAAATTGTGTACCAGCCTGTCTACCGCTAAAATTAAGTAGATCACCAAGAGACCCTCCGAAATTTTCGCCTTGAGCTAATCCATAATCTGCACCTTGTATTGCCTGACCTGTAGTGGGATCAAGCATCACACCGTTATAACTTACAGCCCCACCCACACCAGTACCAGGTTGCATTATAGGTTGTTGAACACCTGCCTGAAATATGCCTTGTGCATTGTTGACCGAAGGGGTGCCGGGACTATTAATTGTGGGGATATTTGAATTTAACGAGTCTCCCATCATATCGCTATAATCGGTTGTATCGTTTGTACTTAGGTATTCTGTAGGGTCCCATGTAGACGTCTGCTTAGGTTTAGGGAGCCTCCAGTTACTAGAAGCCACTGGGTTTTGATAGTACGGATCTGCCATGATTATATTCCTTGTTTTTGTTTTTGTTTCTGTTTTTATTATTGTAGTATTACTTTACTTATGTTTTGCTTATTAAAATGTGAGAAATTCTCCATACATGATCATGTCTTCCATATCTTCATCAAACGGTTCTGGTATATTATTAAATATCACGTGTACATTTTGGGTGCTCACTCTAAAATTCCCATGGAAATCGTTTATGCTTTTTCCAAACTTTAGATATAGACTTAAATGGAAAGGGCTAGGATGTCCGTTCATACTGCGAGTATGGATGTTTGGTATTAACTTATCAGGTATCTTTTCATAAAAAGATATAGTTTCTCTGAAAGGTATTATTAAGGAATAATCATGTGGTTCGTATAAAATCCATAAAGACACATCACCATCTTTTTCCTGAAAATCTACATCTTTTAAGTTTATGTCCTCGGAATCGCCATGTCGCCAGTAAATTTCTCCGTCTTTACAACTGTCATTATTGGTAGAGTCTCTAATATACACTATATCACCGTAGTTAATTGTTATTTTGTTGTCATTATCATCTTCTCTAATATAATCAATATGTCGGTTGTAATCTTTACTATTATCCTCAGATTTCAGTTCGCCATAATCTATCACCAGATCACTATTTGGTACAGTAGAGTACGGTAACATTGTACTGAAGTGTACATCGCCGTATCTAAAGTCTGAACAATGGACTCTAACCCCCTTCTTAAGTTTTACATCCTTATCATAAGGATTTAGTAAAGCTATCTCGCCTATTACAGTAATGGTAGGTATCGGGTTACTAAAACTAAGTAACGACTCAGTATGCCTATAAATATCATCTTTATAACGTAGTTTAATCGACCAATTTGGGGATGCACTGGTTACGTCATAAATTAAGATATCGTCATCAACGTAATCATCATCAGTGATGTCTATAAGGATAGACCTTTCTCTGTAAGCTAAATGTGTAGTATTATAAAGATATATATCTTCGGCTAAGTGTCTAGCTGTAACTTTAGTCTTTATGTGACTACTCTTTATTAGTGAACCAGTTATTGTCTTCCCAGAAATTGTAGTACCAGTAATTTTTTCAGCGTCAACACTGCCTGCGTGTATGCCCGCTGCATTTAATTGATGTATGTTTAATTTACCTAAAGCTGCTTTGCTTTTGTCTTTTGCCATGTTATAAATCCTTAGTAAGTTTTTCTTTTTCTTTTTTTATCATCTCAAGTTTATCTTGTAACTTTTTTATTTCACCGCCGGATATATCAGTGTTTAATAATCCCCGAGTCATGTTACCCGCCTTGTTATAGAGTATACCCGCACCTACGGATCCAGCGTAGGCGATGGCTTGATTGCCTGTGACTATACTACCCGCTGCAGAAGCTATAGTGACAATATCACCAGTAATTTTGTAGGCAGCCGCCATACCAGCATCTTTGAAATAGTCTTTTGTACCAGTCAGTTTCTCATAGTCTGCACTCATCTTACTTAAGTAATCATTAGCCTTATTACCTACCGCTCCACACATATGTTTATCATTCATGAAATCTACCAACGCTTTTTGATGATCATTTAGCGATTTAATATCAGTATTAATATCTGATATTATACTATTTGCTGTAGTATGGTTAATATTGTCAGGCACGTTGTTGACTACTTTAGTAGTATTCTTGTTTGTAATATTATCATTATTATCCTTAGGAGTATCTTTAGAGTCCCCTATTAATTCATTTATTTTTTTATTAATAGTATCAGCTGCTTGAGATTTTTTAGCAGCTTTTGCGAAATTAGCCGTTACATCCCCTTTTATATGAGACTTTTCAGCTATGTTGGTACCATTGTGAGAATTCCAATAATCATTCTGGTCTAGAAGCTGTTTACTTAACTCGGGTTCCAAAGTTTTAATATTTACTGATTCATTAATACCTTTATTAATAGGAGTGAGCACGTGAAATCTGTCACCACCAGCTATATAATTATCATAATTATAAGATCCAGCCATATGAGATGTATCTTCACTAGAATGGTGTAGAGGTTGAAACCCTCCTTGCATATACATACTCAGAGTCTGCATTTTATTTTGTAGTGCAATTGAATCCACTTTTAATGTGTACGGTTCAAAACTGTTACTGGCGAAATGTGGCTGAAGTACAGCACACGCAGGGTTACCGACCGCTACGGCAAATTTAACCCCTGCATCTACTATATCTTGTAAACCAGTAGTCTTTAAATCATCGCCTACTTTGTTTACATCTTTGGATGTCTTGTGCGCAAATGAAGTCCAGTCATCACCAACATCATGCGTTATATCACTTGCGCTCTTACCTCTAGCGGTATCGTCAACTATAGTCCCAACGGTTTTTACCACTGTAGCAGCCGTACCAACAGTTGCATCAGCTATTACTACAGCTGTATCCATACTAAGCTGAACATAATCCTGAAGATTAGACAAAGGGTGTTCTGCAATATCTTTTGCTTCTTCCCGAACAGCGTCACCTAAATCTTTAGCTGCGTCATAACTATTTTCAGCCCAGGTTTCAGTATCACTATATGCTTTCTCTACGACCTTCTCTGCTTTATGGTAGGTTTCTCTTGGATGTGTAGCGGCATAGTATGTTTTATTTGTTATATTAACAGCGGATTTTACGACGGCTTTTCCACCTTTTTGAATTACATCATTAGCGTCATCCAACCAATCAAATACATCTTTCTGATACCATTTTTTACTTTTTTTAGTATGAGCTTCTTTATATTTTTCAGTATCAGTTTTTTCATTATCGTACTCTGTCGTAAATAAACTGTTTAATTTATTATCAATATCCTTATCAGTATAACCGTTGACATATTTCATTAAATTATCTTGCTGAACTTTAGAGTAAGTATTTTTAAGTAGCATAGACTGTATTTTTTGGAATCTCTCATTTCTAATCTTATCTAAATTATTACCTTCATTTACTGTCTTTTTAATTTTCTCCCACATCTTACTTTTTCGTTTAGTATTCACAGCCTTATTAATTATATCTTTACTGGCAAATATATCCTTACGTTTGAGCCTATCTGCAGTCTCTTTTGCGACATCTTTTACCTTTTCTGTATGGAATTCACCTAACACTTTAGTAGTGGTGGTAGTCTTTGTACTCTTTGATTGATATTTGTCATTGTCATATTCTAGAGTAGCCTTATACTCTCCATCCACTTTATTGCCGTTTATAAACACTTCTGTACCAGTTATATGCTTAACCTTATATTGTGTTATGGTTGATTCAGTGACTTTTTTAGTTATGTATTGTTGTGTTATACCGTTGTCTAGTTCGTTCTCATTAGCTTCATAATGAACATCTCTTGTGTCGCGAGTTTTAGCGCCATAAATATAAGCTCTACCAGAGGCGTCTGATTCTATTTTATCTACACTCTTTATATGGACTTTTTCTAATAGATTACTATAAAAAGTGGATGCATCATGTTTTATGAAATCAAGTGCATCTGTTTTAGACATGTGTTTATCTGCTATAGTCTTCAAGACTGCCTTAGTATGTAAACTTGTGTATTTGTCAATAAAAGTGTTGTCATACACCTTATTTTTTTCACCTATTGATTGAGTATGGTAGTATTGAGTTTTTACTGCATCGTAGAAGTGTGATAAATCATCTAATTTCAGTAACCCTTTATCAATATTATCATTTACTACCTTTAATTGAGATGTGCTGTTGGTATATTTTTCTGTATGCTTACCATCAAAGTTTAATAAAGAACTAGTGTACTGACTCTTTTCATCTATTTTTATATCTTTCGCTAATTTATCAGTCAGTGCCTTAGCCTGATCTTTAATTTTTAATTTTATCTCTTTTGTGACATCGGTTAAGCTAAGCTTAGATTCCCCATTGGCTTTTTTGATTAAATTATTTAACGATGTTAATTTCTTTGATAGGTCTAAATCATTGAAAAGTTTATCAGTTAATAACTGTTCAGTATCCTTAGATAATAGGTCAGTAGTATCTATATTTTCACCATTAAGTGAAATATTGTATTTATAGTTTTCCCATTCGTAAGGTGTTCTATATTCTTGCTCAGCGGCTGAACTACTATCTATAAATTTATTGATGTTTATAGAGTTAACGAGCTCCGTATATGCCGAATTTGCCTTATCAGCCTCTTTTATCTCTTGTTCGTGTTGTTTTCTTTTATATATATCAGTTTTTACTTTATCATATAAAGTATTACTATGCAGAGATTTTCGTAATTTTATTAAATCTTTATTATACTTACTTTGGTATATCCTACGGATACTGTATTTTGCGTGTGTTTCTTCGTGTTTAATTCTATTATCAAATCTATGAATTAAATTATTATAATAAGAATCACTGACTACTCCTCGTCCATGTAATTTATGTTGCCATTTACGTTCTAGTGTACGTTGTGCCATCATCTTATTATAGGAAGCCCTATCAGTGATCCTACTAACGGCTTTTTGATTGTTTAGATGTTTTAACGTACCATCTTTATTTTTGTCTTGAGCTATTAAAGTCTTTCTATTAGTATATCGTTCTTTTATAGGATCTAAATAGTGGGCTTCAATTTTATCAGCTAGAGACTTATACTCATCTGTAGACTCAATGTGTTTTAAATAATTTAAGTCATTACTAATAGTTGTAAAATCATTTTGTATATCTGTACTTTTTACATTACTGAACACGGACTTAATATCAGCAGTTGTGAAACCACTGAATATATCCGTACCTTTTACACTATCTTGAATAAATTTAATATTCGCTGTAAAATCATTTTGTATATCTGTACTTTTTACATTATTTATTACAGCTCCCGTGGTTTCAATTGAAGATTTCATTTATTTTACACTTTTTTTGCTCCAACATTTGTAGGAGCTGTTACAGTAGTTAGAGCAGTGATGGCAGCATAATAGGTATTCCATTGGTCCTCGTCTACATCAAGACCTCCAGCCCCGAATGTACCCATAGTATCTCCCATAGCATCGATAGCTTTAATTAGTTTATTATCTCTTACTTGTTCAGCCATAGATTCTTTCTGCTGTATTACTAACTGTGTATCAGCCTCCGCTTTATTTAATTGAGCTTCAGCTGCTACTATCTGTCGTTCTACTAAAGTTTGTTGTGATGCCATAGTAGCTAATTCTTGTGGGCGCTTTTCTTTTCTGTCTTCAATTTGTTCTTGTAATGATTCTATTTGTTTTTCGACAACGGCAGTTTCTCTATTTAATTTCTGTAGTTGTGCTTGAGTACTAATGTTTTTGCGTTTGGTGTTTTCTTTTAATTCAGTTAACGATGCTTCACTTATTTCTATATCTTTTTCTATTTTAACTATATGACGTTCTCCAGCTAAATTTTCAATATTCTTGGCTTTTATCTCTACGTCAGTCAGGTTTCTACTATGAACGATGTCTTCTTCAGTTTTAACTATCTGTCTCTCTAATAGTACATGTTGAATATCTGACCCCTCACGTTCTTTTATACCGTTCAATTTCATTTCTTCTTTTTGTACATCCTTTAGTTCTCTATCTTTAGCGCCACTTAACTTTAGCTCCTCTTTTTGAGTTTCAAGCATTTCAATTTCTTTTTCATCTTTGGCTATCTGTCTTTGAGCTGCTATTATCTGGACTTCGTTCATCTCTAATTGTTTCTCTCTAAGTTTTAAGTCACTCTCTAAGGAGTCTTGTTGTTGGACTATCTGAGCCGAAGCCAAAGTGACTTTGTCTATTATATCAGCTAGTATTTTAGCGTAAGTATCTGAATCTATTTTATCGTCATCATAAGCGTCATCTAACGTTTTAGATGCCTTAGCTATTAATATATCATACACTGCACTTATTTTATTAGTATCTATAGCCATTACTGACTCCTTCCTATTTTACTTTGATTCATAATTTCTATTTCAGTACCTAATTTGTCTATACTCATTTCTGCTAATGCTAATTGTCTTTCCAAAGTATTTTTTTGTACTTCCGCTGATTTAATTTGTATATCTTTTAGTTCAATATCTTTAGTCGCGGCATCGATCTGTTTTTCTATGATGCCCTCCTGCAGTGCAAATTGTACTGATTCTGCAATGACACTTTGTACACTCCCTAAGTATACGTTAGCATACTCCGCCCCTTTTATTCTACCTAAGTTGTACTGTTTATCTAAATGGGCTGTAACTGCTTTCATTAATTGATCAAACACACCTGTACCATCAACCACCCCTGTAGTGATATCTTCAATACTAATATTTGTCATTTTTATACCTATAAATCTTGTGCAATATAAATTACATTAAAGTCTGCTGCTGCACTTAACAAATTCTTGAATGTTAGTGTACCACATGCGTCAAGTTTAGCGCCGACTGTAGGCTTAGCACTTACGTAAATATCATAACCATCAGATGCTGTCTTATTTGGATCTTCAGTAACTCTAGCCAGTCTAGCCGCGGTTACTATATCTGCATCAGCGTTTGGATCTACGTATATTTCATAACTTCTATAAGTTACATCACTAGTAGTTTTTGTTGTTTCAGATGAATACATTTTACGTTGCGCCATATCTGTAGCATTTTCGATGCTAATTTCAGCTCCTGAGTCCTTATTTAATTCATCAATACCGAAAAATCTTGTAGATTTGAATGTGATTGTGCCCATTATTATTCCTTTGTTAGTGTATACTCAAACCTACCAAAGTAGGCTTGATATATACTATTTTTTAATACTTATATTCTCATATGATACAGCATATTTTCTAGTAAGCTTAGGTACTTTATTACCTGTTCGTCTACCATTAACTATCTCATCTACATGATTTACCATTTTAGTTTCCACAGCTACATCTATTAGACATTGCTCCAACTCAATTGGTACATCTAATGGTACCGATCTACTAATTCCAAAGTACTCATTTTCGCATGATAAGTAAGCAGTTGTAGTCATATGACTATCTCTTTTATCATTGTTAGTGATTGTAACTACTCTAGTTTTCATTGCTCTTGCTTTAGCATCTCTAATAGCAAATCTGATTCTTGCTTCTTTACTTATTGGTTTCTTATTTGATTTCACAGGAGTAGAAACTGTTTCATCCTTTTCTTCTTCTTCTTCTGTTTCTTCAACTTTAGCTGTTGGGATGTCCGAGTCATTTGATTGTTCGTTGTAGTAAGCATCAATAAGTTTTTGCATATCTACTTTACTTTTTACACCTTTGAAATCAATTCCAAGCTCTGTAGCTTCTTTTTTTAATTCTTCCATACTTTTTTCCATATTAATTCCTCTTGGGTTCTTTAATTATATCATTAGTTGAGAGGGTCACCCCTCTCGTCATCATCTATTATCTAGACGCTAATACATTTACTTTTAGTAAAGTTGTTTCATTTAGTATAATTCCTGCGTAGAAGAAGTTATAACTGAAGAAACCTAGTGTACCGTATGGGTTTTCATTTGATACTTTAGCTGGAGATGCACTGTTGAATTTGATTTTACCATGACCTCTCAACCCAACTGTTGCAAATGAACCTTTTGTTGGGAATAAAATTGGGAATACATCAAAGTGACCTCTTGTACCATCATCTCCAGATGCAGCACCAGTGAATGATAGTTCTCCTGCATAGTCTTTTGGCACTTCAGTACCTTTTCCTCTATACACTAACGCACTTTCAGATTCAATGAATCTAACATCATGCATAGCACCAACTTCACCCTCAGCTAAGTTTGAAGCCCCCGCATATTTGAACGCAGGAATAAATACATAGTCATCTGTACCTCTAGTTAATGACTCTAGGTCATATTTAACTTCTGGACCTACTATCGCATAAAACGCTTTATTAATTGTTCTAGTGTCAATTTTTGTTGAACCAGTAACGATTGATGTATTTTTCTCAGCTCTATTTCTAACTAATTTTCTAGCAGCTTTTCTGATTAAGTTGTAACTTACTCTATAGATATCATCATCTGAACCATCCGCAGCCTCTACTAACTCACCCATTGTATTTTCTGTTCCACCACCAGCGTATAACACATTTGTTGTTGATAACATATCCAATTGGATTAAGTCTTCTTGACGTCTGTTAGCTAAAGCACCTAATGCCTCTCTATATCTAACTTGCATAGCATCTTCTGACCATAGCTCTACTTCATCAGTATAATCCATCATTTCACCGTATCTAGCAAAGCTAGCTTCGAATGTAACTTTTTGTAGTTTAACTTTATTAGTTGCACCCGCACCTTCTGTTAACCCTGCACCATTACCAGTTGTATCTGTAATGTTAGCCAATAACTCATCATAACTTCTTGAAGACAAGTATCCAAGTGTAGCAAAATCTGGGTGATCAGTTGTTCTATCATAAATGTTTAGAAATTTACTAATCTTGAATGTTTTACCCATTTTTGTAGGCATTGATTTTCTGTCTGCCCATTGACCATAGATATTAACTTCTGTTGCTGCTTTTAACCCAGCCCTGTCATAGTAGTGAGTTATTGTATTAGCACCTGCTGTTGCTGTTGTTGTTCCATTTCCGTATGCGTTTGTTGCCATATTATTGTGCCTCCTCAAGCACGCCGTAGGTCATTTGACCTACATCTTAGCCTGTAGTTCTTTATACCACTGTTCGTAAGCTTCGTCGCTATCGTCCAGATAATCCACTACCGACTTAGTTCCAGCCTTATTTTTTGTTGGGGCTGCAGCCTTACGGCTATTAGCTTTCTCTTTTACTTGGCGTTGCTTTGTTTTTTGTTTCTTAGCTTCATCGACTTGCTGTTTTTGTTGTGTCAACAAGGCCTCTTGTTCTTTTTGTTGGTTATTAATTTGCTCTTGCTGTTGTTTTTGTTGCTCCGCTTGTTGAGCGAAGTATTCCCGTTCAGCCTGAATATAATATTCAACATCAGATAACTTAGCACCGTCAAGTACTTTATACTTCATAGCCGTTGGTGCGATTTTATCGTACACACCATTTCTTATCTCTGAATGCAATTCTGCGATCATAGCAGGGTTCTGTGCAAGTATTTCTCTTGACTTACTATCCCACTGAGTATCCACGACATGCTGCGTGATAGCATATTCTTTGTCTGTAGATATTGACGATATCACATCATCTAATGCAATTTGTCTTTCATCTTTACCGTACACGTTCGGTACATAAGGTTGTCTAGGAGTATCATCATCTACACCTAAGTCAGCGATAGGATCTATCTCATGACGTTTAAGTATTTCAGCGATGGCTTCTTTATTACCTTTAAACACATCGATCATCATATTAACATCTTGCTCAGTAAGTTTAGCTTCTTCCAATGCACTTATCGATCTTCTCCAAGGCGCAATAGCTTGTGCTTTTTTGGTGTAATCAATAGCCTGTGGAGCCATTCTCTGTAGCTCTTCTACTGTGAACTCATAGTCCATTCCATTAGCTCTAATCTTATATGTTTTATCTTGTGTTGTATCCTCAGAATCTAATTCAGGGACTTCAGGTTCGGGTGTTTGTTCATCTGCCGGTTCTACGGGATCGTCATCCTTTAAATCCTTGTCATTTGAATCATCTTTGCCTTCGTCATCTTCATTATCATCATCGGCAGCATTATCGGAGTCCTCATCGGGTTGTTCCGTACCACTGTCTTTATCTTCCTCTGAATCATTGTCATTATCAAGTTCTTCACTTGAGTCTGGCTCATTACCATCTTCACTGTTATCAGTAACTTCTGGATCCACATTATCTATATCCGGATCTGCCAGTTCACTTTTAGCTTCTTTCATAGCTGCCTCAAGTTCTTCATCACTCATCTCATATAACTCAGCTTCCTCAGCACTTATTTCGTAGTTATCTACATCTTCCATGTGCTAGTCCTTACGCTTCATCTTCCACTTCTGGGCCTTCTAATTCAGCTAAGTCTGCCTTAGCACCTGCACCTAATTGTTTTATCATCATTAGATGGTATTGTAGATTACTGATTGCTACTAAGTCTTCCATTACATCAGTTCTTTTGCCACCAGCTTTGATATCTGGTACTGCTAACAGACTAACACTGTCTAATGCTTTTTGTTTCATGTAACCTTCTTCGATTACTTTTTTCCAGTCTGGGTTTTTCTCCAGTCTTTCAACTGCATCCGCTAGATCTGCCCAGTGAGCAATCTCTTGTGTTTCTAATTCTAATTGTTCATTAGTTGGTTGGTTGTTTTCGTTCATCGAAAATCCTTTCAATTGTTAATTTACACAGTGTAGAAACTTCTATCCTGATGTAGAATCATATCACAATGACTCTTAAGTAGCCCTTAATCTCGGGCTACACCTAAATTTTTATCTCCGTGCATTGCTTGGAAAGCCATCTGATCTAAGTTTGATAGCCTATCAAAATTTTTCTTTTCAAGTTCTTTTTCATGATCTCTACCTGACTGTTTCTCAAGGAAATCTAAATCAATCTTATCAGCTTCACTAGCTACCTTACGAGCCTGTTGTTCTTTAAGTACCGCTTCAGCAGTTTTCTTACGAACATCAACATAGTTTTCTTCAGCCATGCTATACAACTTTCCTACTTCAGCTTTTAGTTTAGCATTTTCTAACATCGCATTTTCCAATTGCACTTGTTGTAGTTTCACTTGCATTGGATCTGGTTGTGGAGGTTGTGGTTGATACTCCATTATTCTACGAGCCAATTCAGGCATTTTTTGTAATCTTGCTATTTCACTTCTAATCATTCTGACCTCAACAGGATCCATTGTTTGTTGACCCGTCTGTAACATGAAGCTTAGTTCCTGGGCTTTAGCGCTATTATCTTCCGCTGTACTAACATGTATTGATATATCAATCGCACCACCTAAATCACCTCTATTAATATCAACGAACTCTTCGTTTGTTATCCTAACCACTTCTTTTTCATCTAGGAATACGGCATCATAAGCCAACCATTTACGCATCAACGGTTTAACCAGATTTTCTGCTATGTTACGTACTGTATTTAATCTACGTACACTAGTAGCATCTAATACACCGTGGGCTGACGTAGCCGAACCGTTACCAATTGCACTGGTGTTAATACCACCACTGAACCCTTTCACTCCAGTAATACTTTCTATTTCATTGTTCATCATATCAAGCATATTGAAGGCACTACCAGGTATTTGATTATAGTGTCCATCGTAAAAGTCATTGGCTGACGTATTAAATTCGAAGTTCTGACCTGACAGGAACTTTCTCCTATTAGCCACATCTAATGCACCTTTCTTAATACCTTTCTGTCCGTTATTACTTTGAGCCATATTATCAATAATACCCCTAGTAATAGCTGTCTTTATCTTTTGATTATCACTAATCAATTCAGCGTTACTTTCCCCGTGCAACTGGAACGGTACGGCATTAAACGGTACTACCAGAAAAGGTAACTCACCATTAGGATATGGATTATCCTGTAGTCTAATTATAGTATCGTTTACCCATGCACACACTATCGGTTTTGCTATACCATCTCCTTGGATATCGTAGTTACCCCAATATTCATACACTATTATCTTTTTTCTAGGGTCATCTTCAAACTTAAACTCTGTATCATCCTCACTGTCATAATCTACATCCGTAGATACATCAGCATCTTGTATATTTATTTTATCTAAGTTCTTATAACGCCCGTCTTGTCTTAACGTACTAAGATCTGTCTCATATCTATATATTACGAATTGGCAGTTACTCATATCATCTTGACACGTAGGATCTATGTATATATCTTCATTACGGCAAACCTTAGCTGTTGGCCTATTAAGTAGTACGCGGGTTTCAGTAACCATTTCAGTGCCGATTATAGCCTCTTGTCCAGTGGTTGGGTCAATACCAATTATCGGAGCTTCCACCTCAACTTCTTCATCCCTATATTCCCAACCTGTTTGAATTATGCACGTACCTTCCCTATCAAGTACTTTTACGGCCTTACTCATGAAGTTATATCTAGGGAATTGTCTGCAGAATTGCGTATTCAGTAGCACTTCCGCTTGTCTAGCTCCTGGACCATCTTCATATGTCACAGGCATAGCCTTTATAATATCATCTGAACTGACAAATGGGTCTATAATACTGGCATGTTGCCATTCACTTTGTTTTTTAATATCCCTAGTGACTACCCTACTTTTGCCAGGTTGTTCATTACCGTATGGTTTACCGTCATACTCGTCTACCCATTTAGCAATCTTAGCCATCTGATCATCGTGAAACGGTTTAGCAGCTGTATAGTCTGCTTTTAACGCTTTTAATATTTTTCTTTTATTAATCATTTATATTCCTTTAATTAGCTCTTAGCCCTGGTGTGATTGTTAATGTCCAATTGATTTCCCGATTAAATACTAAGGTACCGTTATCATCGGTTTTCTGCAAATCAGCTACTATAATGAATGAACCTACACCGAGATTATCGGTATCAGCAGGGCTTAACCCAAAGTAGAAGCCTTCATCACCAGTAGGGTCTATATCTCTAACCATACCGGTAGACGTATTATCCGCTATATTTAACACATCCGTTTTTAATTTATAATTTGAGTAGTCAGTAACTGGAGTACCATCAATTATATGAGTTATTTTTTGTACATTTGTACTATCACCTTTAGTAACTTTTATTACTCCCATTGTCTATCCTTTTATTTCTATTATTCTGACTTCATCACCAACGACATCTACTATTACTTGATCAATCACCGATTTGACATCTATTATTTCAATTACCTCATCGATTTTAATCTCTTCCGTTATTTCCATGATCTTATAATCAGCCATTATACCATGCATTGTAAAGGACATAGCTTGTAAATGTTCCAAAGCGGTATGCCCAGCACCTAGGGAACTGCGGTTTTTAATGAAGTCTGCTAATGTCATTATAACACCTTACCTAATGTTGCGTCATATACTGCACCTGGTAATGCGTTAATTTTATCGACTAGGGCATTGTAATCATCAGTTATCGCTTGTTTAGTATCCATTAGTGTGTTATGTTCATCATCAGTTAATGTAGCAGTAGGAAGATTGTCAATTAACGCTTTTATCGTATCTAACGCTGATTGAACATCATCTACCTTATCGCTAACATTACCAATTAAATCTTTTATTGTGGTATCATCGTAGTTAATCAATGTATCCGTATGTTCTTTACTATCTGTAGTAATGGATTTTAATTCAGCCAATTTATCGTTTACTGCCGCTAAATCCGTATTAACCACTGTTGTCTCTACTTTAGTTACTTTGGCTACTACATCATTGTCAGGATCGAAATTATGTAATTCACCAATAGCTGTTTGTATGTCCGCTACACCTGTTTTTATCACAGTGAGATCTGAATCACTAGCCTTGAAGTCATCTACTGATGTAACATCAACACCGTTAACTGCTTTGATGTTAACACCTGCCTCTATACTCGTTAAATCAGCTTTGTATAAATCTTTATTATTGTACCCTGTCATTAATTGATCAAACTCAGCTTGTGTCATCTTAGCATTAGCACCAACAACACTGGTAACATTGTAGGAGTAGTCGCTACTAACAGGCAGATAAGGCGTATCCAATCCACCGTATACCAGTAAGTTACCTTGCACTTCAACGGATATATTATCATCAGGCCATTTAACTCTCCAGCCATTCATTAAATAAAAGTAAGTAGGTATATCCTCATCAGAAGTAATGGGGTCACCTCCCACTGTGGTGAATGTTTGTGGGTACTTCATATTATCATCTTGTAGTATCCAACGTTTCCATTCTGAATATACATACTTAATATTAAATACTCCAGTAGGATCTGCTGGTAATACCAGTCTGTTAGTACCATCAAAACTCACTTCCATATTACAGCCCTATATATGTTCTCTTACCATCTTTAGCAAATACTTTTTGGTTGTCTTTAGTTTTTAAATATTGCCAACCCTCTAGTAGTAAGTCTTCTTCAGTAACTACTTTGAAGGCCTTTTTAGTTTTCTGTCTTTTTCTGATTTTAGCCATTAGCCATCCTTTAATCATATTACTTTACCCTCTTGGTCAAATGATTCATATCTCATGTAACTGCCACCATGAAGACACTTGAATCCAAACTCTTTATCGAAATTCCATCCATCAAGGAATATAAATAATCTTTTACGTTCGCTATAATCAAATGGTAATGGTCCACCAAACCCATTGTCGGGGATTTTATTTATCAGTTTCCATTCTTTATGTAACGCGTAAAAGAGTTGTTCATATGTACAGTCTTTTCGTACTTGAATCTCCTTAGTCTCGAAGTATATATCAAAGTCTTTATTCACTGTTAGTGGTTCATCTTCTTTAACTACCTCTGGTGTGACATCCATGATACTCAATACCCATGTATCAATACCATGAGCACCATCTTCAACTAAATTCAGTATCTTACCGATTTGAGTAACAGTAAATACGCTACCTAGTAAATGAAACGTAGCCCCTACCTTTACATCAGGTGCCACTATATCCAACTCTATTCCATTAAATGAGTTCTTACTATCACCAACTACTTTAAATTTTTTCTTCATCATATCACCCTTATTATAATATTTCATCATTATACTACTATTGAGCTTTAATCATTCTTATACCATCTGTCTTTTTGTTGTTGTATAGGAATACTGTTATCACTACTTCCCAGTGTTAATTCAATTCTTATAGGATTGTAACCAACGGCATACACTACTACTATGATATCCACATCTTCAGTGTAGTTGTAGTTATATGTAAACGATGAGCCACTATCTTCGATTCCCGCTAACTCGCTCATATCAGACTTTTTATACACTCGTACCTCACTGTTATCTTGTAGTCCTGTAAGTCCAAAAGTCACTAATACTCCATTTATATCTCTAACTTTAGCACTTGTACTACCTGAGTTACTTAGAGTGAAAGTATTATTATGCATATCAATGTACTTCCCAGTACCTGCTAGGTTAACCCCGTCTACAGTCAAATCATATACTAACGTATAGTCTGATCCATTATTAGTGGTAAGTATACCTTCTGGAAACTCTTTTATAGGGTTCTGTGTCATATCATATTGACAGTAATCGTATAACTCATTGACAGTATGTCCTTCGGTAATCGTGATGATCTTATTAGTATGATCTATATCTATCCCTGTGTATCCAGCTACAGTAGCAGCATCACTTTCTGTTACATACGGATTATTACTAATATAGAATGTATCCACTCTAGATGATACAAAGGCTATGTTTAACGCCTTAGGTGTTACACCGTATTTACATATACTAAGTACATGTGGTGTATGTTTATTCTCTGTAACATCATCTGTATTATCAATAGTGTAATCCGCTTCTGTCATATATGCAGAATTACTGCCATTTGAATCTGTGACAATATGGGTGATTACTCCGGCAGTGTTCCATAGGTATACATTAACATCAGCTTCCCCAGTTCCATCGTTTACTGTTGATAAGTCCCATGCCCATTGCTTGTTAAGATAGCTGCTCATCCATTACCCTTTCTTTAAATAATTGCATGAATTCTTTTACGGTAGTATATACGTTTATCTCCTGTAAGCTTATAGGTTTAACCGTATGTTCAGCTTCACTTGGTAAGTACTTATATAATTCTTCATACGATGGTTCCATGTACATCATTACATGCCCTACTAACTTGTCTTCTACTCTAGTGAAACTACTGCCGACTAGTTTCCTACCATTATAGGAAATCTCGTTCTTAGTTAACGCATTGAAGCAGCCGTACGGTAAATAACCGTGTCTCGACCCGGTGTCCACTAATACTGTAGATTTAGTATAATTAGTATTTAATATATCATTTATCAATGTCATGAATTCTCTGTGTTTTACAGATGGTACGGTGCTATTCATTGTATCCTTACCACATATGACGGTAAATGATATCTCCTTCCCTGTAAATATAACGGCTGTTCCCTTAGTGAGTTTTCTTATTACCTCTATTGATGTATCTGCTATGTTGAGATTTTGTTGTTTACCTATAGCTATGGTAGGTTTGTTTATCCTAAAGAACACTATTCTAACCTCATTATCAGCGCAGGTAGCAGCGTGGAATTCATCGTACTTTGTAGCTATAGATGCATGTCTTTCTTCAAATAGTGTAATGATATCTATATTATCTTTAAACATAATAATCCTCTATCGTTAAATAATCAATATCTTTTAAATCCGCTCTTAATGGTTTATTTAAAAATCTAAATTGATTTTTGATATTACTCTGCACACAAGACACCACTTTTCGTTCAAATAGATCAAGTGCCATAATCATATCATTTTTTAACATTTCATTTGTAGTATTTTCTAAAAGCTGTTCTGCTATATACTTCATTTTATAGACTCTGGTATTAGTTTTATTAAACATTTCATTATATAACTTTACCATAAAGTCCTGACTTTTAACAAAATATTCTACATATTTGTCACCTTCTACGAGTTTTATTTCTATATAATCACTCATTTTAGGGGCAATCACTCTTTGTACATAATAAATCTCTTTTTGGAGTCTTACTTGAAGTTCTGCCCACATATCTTTTCTTTTTTCATACTCTCGTGCTGTATCTTCATCTTTAGCTGTTATTTGTAGGTATTGTAGTTCATCTTTAATTCTAGCTATTACTTTTCTATCTTCTGTTGCTTCTTTAAAACTTAACTCTAATATCTCTTTACCTTGTTTTAGTAACGACATTTATTAACTTCTCCTTACTGTTGAATATGTAGCATTATCAATAGTTGCTGTTTTACTGTCTATAATATCTAAATCATAGCCTGTATTATCAAGTAGTTTAAGATTGTTTAATTCGCTATTTTCCGAAAATCTTATACCGTCTTTACATCTATAAAGTAATATATCATTAGTTAAGTTAAAAACTGATAAAACTTCCATAGCATAATCGTATAAGTTATTTATACTATCGTGTATTGATATATGTTCTATTGAGTTATTATTGCTATTAAATTTAACTAACTCACAACTATCAAAATCAACCAAATTTAAACTACAAGTTCCGTTAAATTCTATCACTTCCCATCGATAAAATTTACTATTATATACTTCAAAGACTCCGTTTGTATCCACTAAAATACTAGCTGTCATTCCTTGTGGTTTTACAATTTGGCATCCATCAAGTGGCTTATTATTTTCTATTTTACCTATTCTAAATGTTCCATCTGTAATAGTGATATTATGCTTAACTTCGTTACTTAATTGATTAAATAGCAGGTATATATTTTCAGCACTTACATAACCACCATTGTTAATAGTTAAACCACTCTTAATATTAGCTAATTTACCACTCATTTCAACAGTACCGATAGGAAAGCTACGAGTATTAAAAGTATAATCTGCTATATCTTCAATAGTAATGGGGTCTGTATTATCTCCACCATTTATAGTAATTGTATTGCCAACAAAAAAGGCATCAATGTTTAAATCTACATCAACTTTAACTGCACAATTTAATCTAAACTCTATTCTGTGTATATCTAAGTCAAAATCGCTACCGCCATTATGTCCGCCACCTGTTGCACCGCCATTTAATTCAGTACCACTACACATTAACATTTGCCAACCAAATTTTAAAGATAAATCCCCTTTTTCAGTTACTCTATATTCTGCATATTTA
>Ga0256828_1000547_pt1 | contig 24768 bp, 25 predicted proteins | sample CV88metaG_FD_185993 | JGI IMG/M metagenome (GOLD analysis project Ga0256828, IMG submission 185993) | Hydrothermal vent microbial communities from East Pacific Rise, Pacific Ocean - CV88 | ecosystem: Environmental > Aquatic > Marine > Hydrothermal vents | place: Pacific Ocean: East Pacific Rise...
AAATTTTCTTTTTCAAAACAATAGAGTTAGTTTTAATGCTAAGGCCCTTTATATTCAAGGTCAAGAGAAAGCAAAAGGGATGAAGCGTTATTTTGTTGGTAATGAAATCTCATATAATGGAGAGGCTCTCCATTTTCATGCTTCCATTAAAGATAATACTATTCGTAAAAACAAAATATTTTCAAATATCAATGATGTCGTTAAAGATGCCGGTAAAAACTTTGAAGCTTCTAATGTTGTTGCGTATAACTACTGGGACAGATATGAAGGTTTTGACAGAGATGGTGATGGCATAGGAGATAGACCTTTTAAAGTCTATCAGTATGCAGATCAGTTGTGGCACTACAACCATAAAGTAAAATTTTTCTATGCAAGTCCAGTTATGACACTATTGAATTTTCTTTCTCAATTGGCTCCATTTATTGAGCCAAATCTGATTATGGAAGATTCAAAGCCCGTAATTAATAAGAGTATTATCTCCCAATCGCTCTGACTCTTTTAACCACTTCGTTATAGTCAATGATCTCTTGATTTTTTGCAATTGAATCTTTTGTTTTATGTGCTGAAAAGCCATAAGCCATTGGCGTAATGTTCTCAGTATCGTAGAATGCTTTACGTGCGTCTATCCATTTGCCTGTTTTTGCATCTGTAATCCAGATAACAGCTTTATCTTTCCATGGAATTTTTTCATCATCAAACCATAAAATCATACATCCAATATCATCAAACATATAGACTTTACCATTTGCCGGATTAATAACCTGTGTAGTGTTTTCCCTATCACTAACAACCATAGCACAGCGTGCACACATATCTCTGTCCCAGTGAACTTCACTGGGTTGTGTACTGATGGATTTTTTATCACATCCTGTCTGGAGGAGTGAAAGAGAGAGTAAGAGTAGAACGAATAATTGTTTCATTAAAAAGAGCCCTTTTTTTAAAAATTATTTTAGCTGATTTAGAGCTACTCTTTAATGATATAAATCAAATTATTTTTGTTTTTAACTCATTTTCATCTAATTTTTCACTTGCATATTTAATAACAACTACTTTTTCAGTCTCATTGATGAACCACTCTGCAATATGTTCATGTTCTAGATTATTGAGTTTATCAAAATCCACTTCATCTTCTGGAATAACAAGGTGAGAGTATCTTAGTGGATTTTTCATTTTCACAGCTGTGTAGATAAACCATACAACACCGATAGCACCAATAGTAAGACCAAGTGTCTCACGCGAACTTACATCAAGGTAGAGACCGGCAAATGTACCGCCAATGAAAGTAAAGAAGTAAGCAGCAGAGTTAGCGATACCAAGTGCCGCACCTTTTTGGTGTACTTTTGCAAATTTAGAGATCATTGACTGAACAAGTGGTTCCATCATATTAAATGCTATAAAGAAAAAGATTACTGCAGTAATGAAAACAGCACTAGAGTTTGTCGTTCCCATCATAATAAATGACGCAGTAAAGAGTGCAATTGATGTCATGAAGATCTGTTTAGGAATATTTTTCTTCTCACCAAAAACAGCAGCAGGTCCCATAGCGATAAGGCCGGCTACCATAGCAGGTGCATAGACCATCCACAAGTCACTTTTCGCCCATCCAAAACCATACTTTGGATCTGTTAAAAAGATAGGAATGATGACAAATGCAGCCGTCATAAGTCCTTTTTGCATTGCATTGATAATAATCATACCAAGAAGGTTTGGATCTTTTAAGATATCTTTTGTGCTTGTTTTTCCATGATAGATATGTTTAATCTTTGGAGGAGTCGGTACTTTGACAAATAAGATAATAATTGCAAGAACTGCTAAAATAGCTGTAATGAAAAAGATAATACTAATACCATAGTGAGATGCAAGAACAGGACCGACTGCCATAGCAATTGCAAAACTAAGAGCGATAAATCCACCCATTATAGCCATTGCATGACCACGAGTCTTCTCCTCTACAAGGTCAGCGATCATTGCTGTAACAACAGAGCCAATAGCTCCGGCACCTTGTAAAAAACGCCCAAACATAAGCATATAGATATCTGTAGAGTAGGCACAGACGAGTGAACCGATTAAAAAGATTAAGAGACCAAATAAAATAGTTGGTTTTCTTCCTATCTTATCACTCATACTTCCAAAAGGAACTTGAAAGATGGCTTGCGTGAGGGCATATCCACCAACAATAACACCAACGAGAAAAGGAGTTGCACCTTTTAAGTCAAGGGCATAGACAGAGAGAACCGGTAGAACTAAAAAGAGTCCTAAAAATCTCAAAAATAAAATTGAGGAGAGCGGAAAAACTTTTTTAAACATAGAAAACCTTTGTGTTTTGTGTATTTATAGTATAATTTTGAAATTATAGAGCAACTATTATTTATAATTGATTTGCAAAAGATAAAATGAATAATTTAAAAGAGAATTTAAGGATATTGCGTGAAAAAATTGATATTAGCTACGTCAAACAAAGGGAAAGTACGAGAGATTAAAGAGCTTTGTAAAAATTATGAAGTGATACCCTATACAGATCTGATCGATGCTTTTGAAATTGTTGAAGATGCAGATACATTTAAAGAGAATGCTCTTATAAAAGCGCGAGCAGTTTATGAGGCTTTAGGTGATGAAGAGGCTGTTGTGCTTGCTGATGACAGTGGCATCAGCGTAGATGTTCTTGGTGGTGCACCGGGAATATACAGTGCACGGTATGCGGGTGAAGATGCAGATGATAAAGATAATCTCTATAAACTGATTGAAGATATAAAAGCAAAAGGTGTAGAGAGTTCACCAGCACACTATACAGCGGCTATTGCAATAGTTACAAAAGGCAAAGAGAGAGTTGTACATGGTTGGATGTATGGAACAGCCATAACAGAGACACGAGGTGATGGAGGTTTTGGATATGATCCTATGTTTATTCCCTTAGATTATGAGAAGACATTAGGTGAATTGGACAATGAGATAAAGAAAAAACTATCTCATCGTTCCAAAGCTTTAAATTTAGCGTCAAAGATTTTAAGAGTTTTATAAAAACTTACGGCTTAATTTATAAAACGAGCATTCCAGTTTTTTTAAAACTAAATGTAGGTGGTCGTTATATCGCATAATTATTCGCACGATATCTCCTTTAACATTTTTAAATAACATCCTTGTCATTAAGAGCAAAGCAAATGTTATTCCTATTAGTGAGGAATTAGTGAAAAATGGCTAGAAGGAAGATACCAAAAAGAATTCTGTAGATACCAAATGCGACAAAAGTAAACTTCTCTAAAAATTTCAAAAAGAGTTTGATCGTTAGGTAGGCTACAACAAATGCAACAACAAAACCGACTACAAGTGTAACTAAGTTCGCATCAGAAAATTCATGGTAGTGTTTGAGCAGATCGTATCCAGTAACGGCACACATAACAGGAAAGGCAAGAAGAAAACTAAACTCGGCACTTGCCTTGCGTGAGAGACCGACAAGCAGTGCTCCTATGATGCTTGAACCTGCACGGGAGGTCCCTGGAACAAGAGCAAATACCTGCGCTAAACCGATAAGTAGAGCTTGTTTATAGGAGACCTTTTCCACATCATCAAGAAGATGCTCTTCATTTGGAATATAGAACTTCTCAACAACTAAAAAAACGACCCCTCCAACGATAAACATAACAGCAACAACATTGAGGCTAAAAAGCTCTTTTATTTGATGGGAAAAAACAAATCCAACCGCTCCGATAGGAATAAAGGCGAGGATGAGTTTTTTCCAAAGTTCAATTTTTTTGAGTGTGAATTTCTCTTTGTAGTTAAGAACGACAGCTAAAATTGCTGCAAATTGAATAATAACTTCATAGGCTTTTGTAACAGATGTTTGATTAATACCTAAAAACTTTGAGGCTACGATAAGATGTCCGGTCGATGAGATTGGTAAAAACTCGGTAAAACCTTCAATAATTCCTAAAACCGTTGTATCAAATAGTGTCATTTTGACCCTTAAAACTAAAATTTAAACATATTTCGATATAATACGAGGTTTTTTTAAAATTAAACATTAAACCAAGTAGGAAAATTAAATGTTACTATTTACTCCCGGTCCGACTCCAGTACCACAAAATGTTCGTAATGCTATGGCTGATGAGACTATGCATCACCGTACACCTGAATTTGAAGCTATTTTTGAAAAAACTCGAAAACATCTTTTTCAACTTTTCAATACTGATGAAGTTGTTATGATCGCTTCAAGTGGTACAGGTGCTATGGAAGCAGCTGTGATTAATCTTTGTCATAAAACACTTCTTAACGTAAACTCAGGAAAATTTGGTGAGCGTTTTGGAAAGATAGCACAAGCACACGGACTTGGTTCTGTAGAGATTAAAAATGAGTGGGATACACCTGTCAGTGTCGAGGCAGTTGTAGAAGCTGTTAAAGCGAACTCTGATATTGATGCAATTGCAGTACAGATCTCTGAGAGTGCAGGTGGGCTGCGTCACCCTGTTGAAGAGATAGCTGAGGCTGTAAAGGCAATTAATCCAGATATTATGATTATTGCTGACGGAATTACTGCTGTTGGTGTTGAGAGAATTGATGTAACGAACATTGATTGTCTCATTGCCGGAAGCCAAAAAGCATTGATGTTACCACCGGGTCTTGCTATTCTTGGTCTTTCGAACAGTGCTATTGAGAAGATTGGAGCTGGTCGTGGATACTATCTGAACTTAGCGACAGAGATAAAAAAACAGCGTCAAAATACAACTGCTTATACAGCAGCAACAACATTAATAATCGGTCTTTTAGAAGTTCTTGAAACAATAGAAAAAGAGGGTGGATTTGGTGTGCTCTACTGCAATACAGCTCGTCGTGCTAAGGCGACACGTGCTGCACTTGAAGCAATAGGACTTCACTCCTACCCTAAAGTTCCTGCGCAAAGTATGACAACGATTGATGATGAAGATGCCTCAAAGATTCGTTCGGCTCTCAAAGAGGAGTATGGTGTTAATGTAGCAGGTGGACAAGATCATCTTAAAGGAAAGATCTTCCGTATAAATCAGATGGGACTTATCGCTCCTTATGAATCTATCTGGGTTGTTAATGCAATAGAGTTGATACTTCATAGATTGGGACGTTTAGAGTATGCCGGTATCGCTTCAAAAGTATATAATGAAACCTATTTTAAAACAGCAATAGAAAAAAAAGAGATATAAATGATATTAGAACACGAAATTCCAAACGGTTCAAAACTCTACTTTGGTAAGAGTGCTAAACTCAAGCGTCATATAGAAGCGACTGCAAGTGAAGTGCTTGATACAAATGGGTATGAAGAGATTGTAACACCGATTTTCTCATACCATCAACACAAATCTATTGCAGATGAGCGTGAACTGATTCGTCTTAATGATGAGAAGAATCACTCGCTATCATTACGTGCAGACTCTACTATAGATGTTGTTCGTATTATTGAAAAGCGTTTGGGGCAAAATACAAAACAGAAAAAATGGTTCTATATTCAACCTGTTTTTACCTACCCTACAACAGAGCAGTATCAGGTTGGTGTTGAGTTTATGGGTGAGAAGAACTTAGCTTCTGTTATGAATCTTGCAGTAGAGATTTTTGATAAGTTAGCGTTGGCACCCTTAACACAAATTTCAAATATGAAAATTCCTCAACTTTTGACAGAGATGTTTGATGCGCTCTGTATTGATGATTTTAGACATATAAATATAGACAAGTTTATTAGTTTAAAAGAGGAGTGGCTTACAAAGTTGGTCTATCTCCAACATCTCCATCAAGTAGATGAGGTAATTGCTATTGCACCAAAAGCGATAGCTGATGAACTTTTAAAAATGAAAGAGTTATGTTCAGAACTTAAGTGTGAGAATGCAGTTCTTGCACCTATGTACTATGCGAAAATGCTTTATTATGATGAGCTCTATTTTAGATGTATCGTAGATAATGAGGTTTATGCTCGTGGTGGCAGATATAAAAATGGCGAACTGACATCTGTTGGCTTTGCAATATATACAGATGCTTTATGTGAAGCATTAGAAAAAGAGGAAGAGTAAAAGATGAGTAGAAATCAAGCAGATGTAATTGTTGGAATTCAATGGGGTGATGAAGGTAAAGGTAAGATAGTTGATAAGCTTGCGTTAGAGTATGATATGGTATGTCGTAGCCAAGGTGGACATAATGCAGGACATACTATCTGGGTAGATGGTGTGAAATATGCGCTACACCTTATTCCATCAGGAGTACTCAATCCTCACGCAATTAATGTAGTAGGTAATGGTGTTGTTCTCTCTCCTTCTTCTATTATAAAAGAGATGGAGCAGTTTGAAAATCTTGAGGGGCGTCTCTTTATCTCAGATAAAGCACATCTCAATCTCTCTTACCATGCAGAGATAGATCAGGCAAAAGAGCGTCTCAAAGGCGATAAAGCGATTGGTACGACAGGAAAAGGAATTGGACCTGCGTATTCAGACAAGATTAATCGTATTGGGCATCGTGCTGGTGAACTATTAAATCCTGAGAAACTTTGTCAGACTATTTTAGACTATTTTGAGCAAAACAAGCCTATTTTTGATGTGATGGATCTTCACGCTCCAAAAAAAGAGGAGCTTTTAGCAGAGCTTGAAACTTTTAAAGAAAAACTTGCTCCTTTTATTACTGATACAACACAGATGGTATGGAGAGCACTTGACTCTGAAGGTAAACGTGTTTTACTTGAGGGTGCACAAGGAACTATGCTTGATATTGACCATGGAACATACCCTTATGTGACATCTTCTGCAACAGTGAGTGCTGGTGCTTGTACTGGACTTGGGCTCAATCCTAAAGATATTGGTAAAGTGACAGGAATTGTAAAAGCTTACTGTACGCGTGTTGGTAATGGACCTTTTCCATCTGAAGATCTTGGTGAAGATGGAAAACGTCTTGGTGAACAAGGGCATGAGTTTGGAACAACAACTGGCCGTGCAAGAAGATGTGGTTGGTTTGATGCAGTTGCTACTCGTTATGCAAGTCGTCTGAATGGTTGTGATGAACTGGCACTTATGAAGCTTGATGTTCTTGATGGTTTTGATGAGGTAAAAGTGTGTGTTGCCTATGAGTATAATGGTAAGACAATAGATTATCTGCCAATGGATTTGGAAAATGTAAAACCTATCTATAAGACTTTTAAAGGTTGGGACAAATCAGTAGGTGTACGTAAATTTGAAGATTTACCACAGAGTGCACAAGATTATGTTAAACTTATTGAAGAGATTAGCCAGACAAAAGTTGGTATTATCTCTACATCACCGGAGAGAGATGATACAATTATCCTCTAAATAAGGACATAAGAAGTATGAAAACTCGTTTTAGCTCTTTAGTAACTGTTAAAAAAAATAGAATGCAAAAGAGTGAACGAGCCCTACAAAATGCAAATAAAAATCTCCATAATGCAAAAGCTGCACTTCAAGACTCTTTAGCCGAACTTCAAAATATTCCTCTTGTACAATCTGGTGAAATTAGTAAATTTTTGGCAACACGAACACTTCTTGATTCACAAAGAGCACTTATTAAACATAATGAAGAGTGGCTTGCTTATACTGAAAAAGAACTTTTAGCCGCAAAAGAACAACTTAAAAAAGAGTTGGTAGAGTATGAAAAATTTAACTATCTGGAGTTACAAGAGGTGGAGAGAATTATGCAAGAGCAAAAGCGAAAAGAGGCAAAAGATTTGGATGAAATTGCTTTGATGACATATACAAAAAAAATAAAAACAAGTGAGCTTTCATGATACGATATTTTCTTCTTCTTCTCCTTTTTCAACATTTTTTGTTTGGTCTTGAAACAAGTAAAAAACTGTTCGAGTGTACAGAAATTTTTAAAGCACGTAAAAGTGAACTTTTGGTCGAATTAGAGCGTATTGATGAACAAAAACAGTCTCTGAATGCTCTAAAAACAGCAACTGAGGCACTTTTGAAAGAGAAAGAGAAAAAGCTCTCACTTCAAGAAGAACAGGTCAATAAAAAATTGGATGAGATTAAAGAAAAAGAGGCATCAGTAAAGAAAATGCTTGCAGAAAATAAGCAAGTTTTAGCACTTTTAAAATCTACAAAAATGAATAAAATCGCGCAAACATTTGCCAAAATGAAGCCTGCATCTGCAGCAAATATTTTGTCTGATATGAAAAAAGATGAAGCAGCAGCGATTTTACAGTCTCTCAAACCAAAAGTTGTTGGGAAGATTTTAACTAAAATGGATCCTAAAAAAGCATCTGAATTAACACTCCTTTTAGCAAAATAATATTTTTCTAATAAGATTTTTACCTTACTTATTGTAAAATGTCTCAATTTAATTAATAAAGTAGGGCCACACATGAAAGTATCACTCAAAACTATTCCTCATATATCCAATAAAATATCTATAGATTTAACAAAAAGTGGTGTTGTGACTTTAACAAAAGGGCTTGAGCCTGTTGCACTTGAAGCCGAAAAAGTGTTGATAGAAAATGTGAAAAAAGAGATGGCTTTAGAAGAGAAAGTGCATGAATATCTTGATGAAAATGAAGAAGAGATAGAGTTTATGCTTGCTGATGAGAGACAACTTTTCTTTATGATTAAGAAAAAACTAGCACCTCAGTTTGATGTGATTTTAGATTATGAAGAGCGTTTTTCAGATGTGGCACATAAAATTTTAGATGAACTGTACGAAGAGGACTTGATCCATTTTGATGTAACAGAAAATCGTATAAAAAATATTATCTATAATGCAATTACATCTTTTTTAGCAGATAGTTCAGAGATTGAAGATGCAGTTATGGATAAGATTCGTTCATATAAACGTAAGTTTATTCCAGGAACGGATGAGTTTGAAATTTTACATGAAAAGCTTTATCGTGAAGAGCTTATGAAGAGAGGAATGGAGTAGTTATGGAAGCAGTAAAAAAAGCTTGGATATATTTAGAAAATGGTACTTTTATTGAAGCATCTAGTTTTGGTGCAGATAAAACAGAAGTCGGCGAAATAGTATTTAATACTTCAATGAGTGGCTACCAAGAGATTATGAGTGATCCCTCTTATGCAGGACAATTTGTTACGTTTACAATGCCAGAGATTGGGAATGTCGGAGTAAATGATGAAGATATGGAGTCTACTGCTGCTCACGCAAAAGGTATGATTGTTCGTCGTTATCAAGAGCGTTACTCTAATTTTAGAGCAGAAGCTTCTCTTTCAGAGTTTTTAAAAAAATATAATGTGATGGGACTTTGCGATGTAGATACTCGCTTTTTGACTAAAATGTTACGAAGTGAAGGTGCTATGATGATGATCGCATCTACCGAGATTTCAGATAAAGAGGAGCTTCAAAAAATTCTTGAAAACTCTCCTCGTATTGAAGATGTAAACTATATCGAAAAAGTGAGTACGAAAAAAGCTTATAAACACACTGCAAGTACATATAACTACAGAGCATTTGAGTATGATAAAGCACCAACTCCAGAGGCAAAAATTGTTGTTATAGATTTTGGTGTAAAACGTAATATTTTAAATGAGCTTGTACATGCTAAAATTGATGTGGAAGTAATTCCAAATGATTTTAAAGCGGAAGATCTTATCGCTCAATATCAGGCAAAAGAGATTGATGGTGTTTTTCTCTCAAATGGTCCTGGTGATCCACTGGTTCTTAAACGTGAGCAAGAGGAGATTAAAAAACTCATCGCTGCAAAAATCCCGATGTTTGGTATCTGTCTAGGACATCAACTCCTCTCTATTTCACATGGGTATGATACATTCAAATTAAAATTTGGTCACCATGGTGGAAACCATCCTGTGAAAAATGAAAAAAGTGGTTTTGTAGAGATTACAGCACAAAACCATAACTATAATGTCCCAGATAATATTACTGAAATTGCAGAGGTGACACATATTAATCTTTTTGATAATACAATAGAAGGATTGAAGTATAAAGATGAACCTATCTTCTCAGTACAGCATCACCCAGAAGCTTCTCCTGGACCAAAAGAGAGTGCATACATTTTCTCTGAATTTCTCTCCCTCCTTAAACGATAACTAAGTAGCATTATAAGTGCTACTTAAGTTGACGATAAAATTTTTAAATCTTAAGCACAAATAAAATTCCAAAACTAAACAAAAAGCTAATAAATCTGTATATTTTTTACAAAATTAAGATTCTTTAAACATATAGCTTGCTAATATACAAGTGTTGATTAGTTTGATAAGTGTTTTAGTACATTTATAAAACTTATTGCTTTGAATCTTAAGGAGGCTATATATGGAGAATCGTCCATTAGAGTACGACTACACGGTTGCAAAGATGTTCATGGTTACTACCATCGTTTTAGGTGCTGTAGGTATGACTATCGGTGTATTTATTGCGTTTGAGCTTGCTTTCCCAGGACTAAATACTGTCTTTGGTCAAGGTATTGCTGAATACACAAACTTCAGTCGTCTTCGTCCATTGCATACTGACTCAGTTGCATTTGGTTTTACGGTAAGTGGTATTTTTGCTACTTGGTTTTATGTTGGTCAAAGGGTACTAAAAGTATCTATGGCTGAATCAAAATTTTTAATGTTTGTTGGTAAATTACAATTTTGGTTATATGTTTTAGGTGTTGCAGCAGCAGTTGTTTCACTTTTCATGGGGTATACTTCATCAAAAGAGTATGCTGAATTTGAGTGGCCTATTGATATCGCTATCGTAGTGGTATGGGTACTATGGGGTGTAAGTATTTTCGGACTTATCGGTATTCGTCGTGAAAAATCACTTTATATCTCAGTATGGTACTACATCGCTACTTTCTTAGGTGTTGCTATGCTTTACCTATTTAACAATATGGAAGTTCCAACTATGCTTGCAACATCTGCAGCTGGTGAAACTGGTATTGGTGATTGGATGCACTCAATTTCTATGTATGCTGGTACAAATGATGCACTAGTACAATGGTGGTATGGACACAATGCGGTTGCATTCGTATTTACTGTGCCTATTATTGCAATGATTTACTACTTTTTACCAAAAGAATCTGGTCAAGCGATTTATTCTTATAAATTGTCTTTACTTTCATTCTGGGGTTTAATGTTTGTTTATCTTTGGGCTGGTGGTCACCACTTATTATTCTCAACTGTTCCTGACTGGATGCAGACAATGGGTTCTATTTTTTCTGTAGTGCTTATTCTTCCATCATGGGGTTCAGCGATTAATATGCTTCTTACAATGAAGGGTGAGTGGCAACAAGTTGCAGCTTCTCCATTAATTAAGTTTATGGTACTTGCTTCTACTTTCTATATGTTCTCAACACTAGAAGGTCCAATTCAAGCTATCAAATCAGTTAATGCTATTGCTCACTTTACTGACTGGATTGTTGGTCACGTTCATGATGGTACTCTTGGTTGGGTTGGATTTATGATTATGGCAGCACTATTCCACATGGCTCCACGTGTATTTAAACGTGAGTTATACTCTAAGTCATTAATGGCTGCACAATTCTGGACACAAACTTTAGGTATCGTTTTATACTTTACTTCTATGTGGATTTCAGGAATTACTCAAGGTATGATGTGGCGTGCACACGATGAATATGGTAACTTAGCTTACTCATTCATGGATACTGTTGATGTTCTTCACCCATACTATGCACTACGTGGTACAGGTGGATTGTTATTCTTAATTGGATTCTTTATGTTTGCTTATAATATTTATAAAACGTGGAGATCAGATAAAGTTGTTGATGCTGAGCGTTTAAATGCTTCGCCTATGGGCGCTTAAGAAAGGGAGGAAAATAGTATGTTTCATTGGTTAGAAAAAAATCCGTTTCTTTTTGCGGTAGGTGTTTTTATTACAATTGCATTTGCAGGTTTGATTGAAATCGTTCCTAACTTTGCACAAGCTTCTCGTCCGGTTATTGGTACTAAACCACCAACCGTACTAGAACAGGCTGGACGTGATGTCTATATTAAAAATAGTTGTAATGCTTGTCATTCACAGCTTATTCGTCCATTTAAATCTGAGACTGACCGTTATGGACACTACTCATTAAGTGGTGAGTATGCGTATGACCGTCCATTCTTATGGGGTTCTAAAAGAACTGGTCCAGATTTACACCGTATTGGTAACTATAGAACAACTGAGTGGCATGAAAATCACATGAAAAATCCTCAGTCTATCGTTCCTTCAAGTATTATGCCAGGTTATCCATGGTTATTTAAGAACAAAGTAGATATTGATACTGCGTATGCTACACAGCTTACAAATGCACAATTCTTCGGTGAGCCGTATAACAAACCGATTCCTACTAAAGATGGTTCTACTGTAACTGTTCCTATGGGTAAATCGATTGCTGAAGCACATAAACTAGCTTTAGAAGAGGCAAAAGAAGTTACGGCACACATGAAAGATCAAGATGTTAAAGATGCTGTTGCACGTGGTGAGATTCCAGAAATTGTTGCACTTATTGCATACTTAAACAGTCTAAAATAGTTAAGGTGTTGAGTAGTGAACTTAAATGAATTTGCAGCGTATGGTTACTTCTTTTTAATAGTCTTTTTAGTGGTAGGATCGTATTCGTACATCTACCACCTCTATAAGAATAGAAAAGATGCAACAGGCGTTGATTATGAACACTACAGTAAAATGGCACTAGATGATGATATAGATTCTACTCCGGTAAAACCTATATCTGACGAAAAAGAAAAATAGGAGAGATACATGAACAAGCTTTATGTTTGGGGAATTATCATTACAGCTGCTATGCTCGGTGCAACCTATGCAACGGTTGGTTACCAAAAGGGCGGTTTGAATGGTGATATCGTTAATATGCTTGCGATTGCAGGTGCAGTTGCACTTGTAATTATTACAGTTTTTGTTGTAATCAAGTATGTTCGTCAAATGCAGACTGATACTGCTTCAGGTGAGTTGGCAGATGAGTCTTGGGATAATATTGGTGAATATAAAAATCCAGTACCTTTTGGTTGGGCAATTATATTTATTGGAACAATCATTTGGGGTATGTGGTATTTCACAATCGGATACCCAGTAAATGCATATTCACAAATTGGTGAATATAATGAAGATGTTGCAGCTCATAATAAGAAATTTGAAAAAGAGTATGCAAATATCAAAGGTAACAGACTTGTAGATATGGGTGAATCAGTTTACCTTGTTGAGTGTGTTGCATGTCACGGTCTAAATGCTGATGGTAACAGTGAAATCGATGCAGCTGATTTAAATAAAAGAATCTCTGCTAAGAGTGTAAAATATGTTATTAATCATGGTTCTCAAAACAATCTTCTTTACCAAGGTTCAATGATGCCAGATCGTAACGGTCTTTTTAACTCTGCTACTGGTGCATTAATCACTGATAAAGAGATTGATGAAGTTGCTAACTTTGTTGGTAACGGATTAAAAGATACAAACAGTGCAGGAGCAAAAGTATTTGCTAATGTATGTGCTTCTTGTCATGGACCAGATGGTAAAGGTATGGATCAAGTTGCTCCAGATATTGCTACTTGGAACAAAAAACTTATTATTAATGTTTTAGATAATGGTAAAAAAGGTGCTATCGGTACTATGCCAGTTATGGATAGACTTAATAATAAACAAAAAGAAGCTATTGCTGCATACGTAATTAGCTTAAGTAAAGATGGAGAGTAACATGAACGAAAATAGAAGTGTTTGGGCTCTTAATGGTTTAACTGGTGGATTGATTGCAACTGCTTTACTTTTAACGATTTTATTCTTTTTAAGTATGAGTGCGATTAGTGTACAGCATGCAAATGCTGAAAACTATTATAAAATTAAAGATGAGAAATCAATAAAAATGTTTAGTACTGACAATTATAAACATATTGTTGATGCTAAATAAGGAGGTTGTGATGGATAAAATTTGTGCATGGGGCCTTGTTATTATGGCAGCTTATACATTGTATGCGGTTATTACACCGAATCATCTATTTGTAGGTTAGGAAATTCTATTGAAATTTTTAACCAGAGGGCTTTTTGCCCTCATCCTCATTACGTTATTTCAAACACAATTATTTGCAGAATATTTATATAAAGATGAGATTATTCATAATCCTAAGTTTAATACTCAAATTGAAGAATTAGGAAGTAGCCTTTATAATAAAACAGGTATATCCTTAAAGCTTATAATGCTTAAAGAACTTCCAAATGATATGAGTATGTATCAGTATGAAAAAGCAATTTTAGATAAAGCAACTGAGCCAACTATTCTGTTAGCTTTTTCAGAAATGAATAGAGCTGTGGATATTGAGGTAAATGATAAGACTTTATATAAGTATTTTGATAAAGAGAGAGTTTTAAGCCCGGTAACATCATATGTTCAAGCATTCATTCTTGCTATTGATTATGCAAGAACATGGGATGACTTTAAAAAACTTATGAGTAATACTGGCGGTTCAATACTACCTCTACTTGGAGTAAAATCGAAGAAGATGACTCTTGAGACTAAATATTCAGCTGCCATGTTTAATGGTTACTTGGATATAGCACAACAGATAGCTAAGAAAAAAGATATCGAACTAGGTCATGGATTTGATAGTGATACAAATCAAGAGATGCTCTTTTATCTGAAAGTGTTTTTCTATGGTTTCATTATCTATGCTATTATTATGTACCTTAAGAGATGGATTTATAAAAGAAGGCATAAAGATGAGACTTTTAGAGAGCGGTAAGTTATGGCCATTTGGTGTAGGACTTGCAATTGCTTGTGTATTTTGTTTTGGTGTAATTACTGTTGTGGTTACTAGTAAGGCCGATGTACAGTTAAGTGATGACTATATGACCAGTTATCAAGATGCAGACGTAAATGTAAATGATTATATTAATGCAAAAATTGCATTTAATAAAAATTATGATGTTGAATATATAACAGAGTCAATTGGTGGAGAAAACCCTAAGATACAATATAGTGTGAAAGATAAAGCAGGTAATCCTGTCAATAATGCAACAATAGTTATTGCAATTAGTAGACCAGAAACAACAAAGTTTGATCAAAAGTTGAAAGATCCAAAAGTTGAAAATGGTATTTATACTTTTGAAGATGTAAAATTTCCAAGAGAAGGTGTTTGGAATATTATTGCAAAAGTAACTGTTGGAGATAATTATAGATTTTATAATATTAAAGCCGATACTCGTAAAGGTGTAGATACAAAAATCAAAGAGGCTCACGAATATTAGGATATGAATGAAAAACTCATAGTCCTCCCCTCTGCTAGAGCAATTCGGCAGAGACAATTAATGGTAGATGAGGCAACGCTTTTTCTACCAAACTACATCACGATGAGTGATTTTATCTCAAAGCTTTGTGTTGTCAAAGACTTTCGTTTTATAGATAATGATACTCGCACACTTCTGCTTCTTGAAGCCTCTGATTTTAAAAACTTTTCAGCACTGCAAATTGAGAGAAACTTTTTTACTTTTACAAAGAACTCCTCTTATATATTTAAATTTTTTGAAGAACTGAGTGCAGAGTTATATGATATTTCGGCTCTTAAAGAGGCTGATGTTTATGCAGAATATGATGAACATATAACAATACTACAAGAGCTCTATGAGCGTTATGAGCAACTCTGTAATGAGAAAAAACTGCTAGATCGTATTTTTCTTCCAAAACTCTATGCGTTTAACAGCTTCTATCTAAAGAACTATACAAAAGTAGAGATTCAACTTGAGGGTTATTTAACGAACTTTGAACTTGAGTTACTCTCAAAGGCAAGCCAATATTGTGATGTTGTTATTCACTTTAGAACAACTCGCTTTAATCTGAAAATGCAAAAAAAATTTCAAGAATTTGGTTTTACTCTAGAAGAGGATATGGAGTATAGACTCTCTCTTGGCTCAAAAGAGATTTTAGAAGAAGTGCCCATGAAACAAGAGAGCAAAATCAGTTGTATCAGTCTGAGTGAGCCACTTCTTCAAATCGCATTTGTAAAGCAAAAAATCTATGAGTTTGTAGCAAAAGGGTATGATGCAGAGAAGATAGCTGTAATATTGCCAAATGAGCATACGGCAAAGAGTTTAAGAAGTTTTGATGAAAAATCTAACCTTAACTTTGCTATGGGGAGCTCTTTTAAAGAGAGTCAAATCTATAAGAAGCTTCACGCAGCCATTATGCTTCTAGATGATACTACCTATGAAAATATCTACCGACTAGAGCGTGAAGGTGATACCCTTTATAAGCTATTGGTGTCCAACTACAAAAGAAGTATGCAGGAGGTGGATTTCCTTGCTTTAATGCAGGAGCTACAAGAGCATATTGAGAAAAAGCAAGAGCGCAAAATTTTTAATGAAGAGTTACATAGTTTTCAAACATTACTCCCTTTTTTAATGGAGATGAATTTTCGCTCTGCACTCAACCTTTTTATGCAACGTTTAGCTGCTAGAACCGTAGATGATGTACGTGGTGGTAAAATTACTGTTATGGGTGTTTTAGAGACACGGAGTGTTCTTTTTGATGCGGTTATTATTATTGATTTTGATGAGAAGAGTGTTCCTAAACGAAGTGATAAAGATATGTTCTTAAATGCACAGTTGCGTGAGATAGCAGGATTGCCTACTATGCAGGAGCGAGAGAATCTACAAAAACACTACTATGAGATGTTGATGAGAAACTCTAAAGAAGTTGCCATATCGTATGTAGCCTCAACACAAAATCACCCCTCCCGCTTTTTAAAAGAGCTTGGTATCAAAGTACAAAACAGCGAGCAGGATCTAGGCTATGCAAGCATACTTTTTGAGCACCATCAAAAGCGAGATATGCAGATCAAAGAGATTATAGAGCCTTATAGTTTTAAAAATATTGAGCTCTCTGCTTCTCGTCTGAAAACCTTTTTGACATGTAAGCGAAGATACTACTATAGATATGTGCAGCATATTAAAGAGCATGAGATTCCTCGTGATATGCCACAAGAGTATGCCATAGGCAATGATGTGCATAAAGCTTTGGAAAATCTCTATGCAAAACGGACATTTTATACGGATGTAAATGAGCTGCAAAGAGATTTGGAAGCTCAACTTGATTTGGTGCAGGGAAAAAGTGAACTCGAAGCTTATCTTATTGGATTGCAAAAGCGGCAATTAAAACCATTTTATCGCAATGAGATAGAGCGATTTAGAGAAGGGTGGCAGGTCAAGTATGTCGAAAAAAGCTTGAAAGCTCCTTTTCATGGAATGACCTTGCAGGGCAATATAGATAGAATAGATATGAAAGGCAACCTTGTCACTGTTTTGGATTATAAGACAGGTTCATACAAACTCTACACTAAAAACAGTGTCAGTGAAGCGACAGATTTTCAGTTGGAGTTCTACTATCTTTTAGCAGGTGGATTGGGAAATGTCGAGCAGTGTGCATTTTATGATCTTAAAGAGGGACGCGTTGTTGCAGAGCTATTTTTAGAAGAGAAGTTGGCACTTTTACAAGCGCATATTAAAGATCTTCTTGCTATTGAAGAGGTCAATTTTCTTTTGTGTGAAGATACCAAAGCTTGCCAGTTCTGCCCTTATGCTATGTTATGTGGGAGAGATTAATGCCATTTGTAAATAATTTAGCTTATGAAGCGAGTGCGGGAAGTGGTAAGACCTTTATGTTGGTTGTTCGCTACCTCTCTTTACTCTTTAAAGGGGCAGATGCTTCTAAGATCTTAGCGCTTACCTTTACAAACAAAGCCGCTTCAGAGATGAGTGAGCGGATTGTTGAGACACTTGAAGATTTAGAGCATCGGGGTGAGCTTGATGAGATCATCAACGTAACCGAGCTCTCACGCAAGGAGATACTGCAGCAGAGAAAAAAAGTCTTAGCTACATTTTTAAATGCACATACAAAGATTATGACCATAGATAGCTTCTTCACGCAGATTTTGCGAAAATTCTCTCTCTACGCTTCGTTAATGCCAGATTTTACAACCTATGCTTCACAGCATGAGATTAAGTTACTGTCTCGTTTTTTAAAAGAGGTGAGTGTTGCAGGGAAAAAAGAGCTGCTTATCTCTCTTGCCTTGGAGTCAAAGAAGCGAGTGAGCGATATTTTTAAACTGCTTGATGAGTTTTATGAGAAAGAGGAGGAGCTCGCTGCACTTCACTTTCAAAAATCTTCGCTTGACTTATTTGAGAGCGAAGCATTAGCAGCACTGAATGATCTGCAAAATATTGTCACTAACTGTAAAGGGGCTTCGGCAACACTCAAAAAAGCGCTAGATTGTCAAAACTTTGAAGCACTCAAAGCAAAAACATGGGTAGCAAAAGAGACTCTTGAGTATTGGGTCTTTAAAAAATGTTTTACACCTGAGATGGATAGTGCTCTGCAGCGTATTCAAGTAGCAATTCGGGAGTATAACAGAGCCAAAGAGCAGAACTTCTTTGCTGCCTTGCGTGAGCTGACAACTCTCTATAAAAAAGCGAAAAAGAGTCTCTATATTCAAGAGAGCGAACTGGGATTTTCGGATGTCACGCAACTTGTCTATACGATCTTACATCGGCTTGATGACAGTGAATTTCTCTACTTTCGCCTTGACAGTACCATCGAGCATATGTTGCTTGATGAGTTTCAAGATACGAGCATACTGCAGTATAAGATTTTAAAACCGCTTATTCATGAGATAACTTCGGGTGAGGGTATCTTTCGTGATGGAAGTTTCTTCTTTGTCGGTGATGTCAAGCAGTCTATCTATCGTTTTCGTGGAGGTGTATCGGCACTTTTTAGTGAAGTCGCTCGTGAAAATGGGACAAAGGTAGAGAAACTTTTAACCAACTATCGTTCACAAAAAGAGGTCATAGAGTTTGTCAACCGTGTCTTTATGAACAAAATCAAAAACTATAGTGCTCAATTAACACGAAAAGAGGCTGATGGCGGTTATGTCGAGGTGCTGCAAAATGATGAGCTTTTAGAAGCGACGCTCATGCAGGTTAAGAGGCTTATGGAGCAGGGAGCAGAGCTTGATGAGATCGCTGTTCTTTGTGCGACCAATGGTGATGGTGAGGCGATAAAAAATCTTCTTCAAAATGAGCAAATTGCCGTTGTTACCGAGACAACTACGAAGTTAATCAACCAACGCAGTGTAAAAGCTATTTTGGAGTATTTGAAGTATCTCTACTTTAAAGAGAGTATCTATAAGGAGAACTTTTTTGCGCTTATTGGGCAAGAGAGTCGAGATATGGCTTTTGTAGATATAAACAGTGTGGAGCTCTTTGACATTGTTAAAGGGTGTATCAGTAGATATGGTCTCTTTAGTGATGATTTTCATACCATTCGTTTTCTAAGTGCCATAGAGAACTACAGTGATATTGATGCGCTTATTTTTGAGTATGAACGACTTGATGTGAGTGCTGCCGCATCAGATGTTACAGGTGTTCGTGTCCTTACGGTTCATAAATCCAAAGGGTTGGAGTATAAGTATGTCATCGTAATGGACAGACTTAAAAAAGCGCCTGCTTCGCGTGAGACTATTATTTATGAGTATGATGGAATTCAACTGCAAAATATCTACCTAAGAACAGCAGGTCGTGAGGCGATAGACAGAGCGTATGAAGCAGCTTTACAAAAAGAGAGAGCACTTGTAAAAGAAGATAGCCTTAATGCCCTCTATGTAGCATTTACACGAGCAAAAGAGGCACTTTTTATTATCCAAAAAAGTGAAAACTCAATGTTTGAACTGTTAGAGCTTGAGGTGGGAAGTTTTGGCGCGTTGTATGTCAGCCAAGTTGCTAAAAAAGCCGCTAAAGCGCTTCCAAAATTGGCTTATGAGAATCTCTACTATGGAACACAGAGCGAAATCTTAGCGCAAGAGAGTGAGAAAGAGGAGGATTTAGCGGCCATAAACTTTGGTTTGGCGCTTCATTATACTCTTGAGATGTTGGATAGATTTACTCCTGAGAGTTTGCTGATCGCAAAAGATATGCTTTTGAACAAATATGGTTTTATTTTAGAAAATGAAGAGATTGAAGATATCTGCAGTCGTATAGAGAAGCTTCTTGTGCATAAAGAGTTTTTGCAACTTGTAGAGGCTGGAAGCTGTTTTAGAGAAAAAGCACTCCGATATAAGAAAAATTTGCGTTATATTGATCTGTTGATAGAGAAAGGGGATGGCTCTTATGTTGTCATAGATTATAAGAGCTCGATGAACTTTAGCAAGAAACATCTCACGCAAGTACGCGCTTATGTAAAAGCGGTCGCGGAGATTACGGGTGCAAAAGTAGAAGGGTATCTCTGCTATCTTCTGCGTGAGAAGGTAGAGCTTAAGAGAGTGTAGGTGAGAATGCTTTGGTAGAGAGGGTAACTCTCTGACCTACTTTGAACTTCTCTGCCTCTTTTTTGCTCAGGACCACTTCAACAAGCTGTTGACCAATAGCAACAATAGCTATAAAGATAACATCCACGCGTTTTATCTCTAAAAGCTCCCCCTCAAATGAGAACTTTTGACTCCCTTTCGTTTTGAGCAGTATATCTTTTGTCTTGCCATTATTGATGATAGTTCCGTTTTCAAGTTCAATAACCCTAGAGGCGAGTCTATAGATCTCACTTGGGTCGTGACTCACCATAATCGTCGTCGTTTTAAACTCTTTGTGCAGTTGTAAAAGCTCCTGTTGGAGTTTGGTGCGCATTGTTACATCTAGAGCTGAGAGGGGTTCATCGAGAAGAAGGATTTTTGGTCGCTTCATCAGAGCGCGGCAGATGCTCACGCGCTGCTTTTGTCCACCGCTGAGTGCGTGAGGGTAGCGTCTCTTCATCTTTGTCAGTTCTGTCATCTCTAAGAGTTTCTCAGCTAGTTCTCTATCTTTGGCAACAAAGAGAAGGTTCTCCTCTATGGTCATATTGTCAAAGAGGGCATACTCTTGAAAGACAAAGCCTATCTCTCTTTGTTGAGGTGGCAAGGCTTTGCCTGCGTGAAGCCACTCTTTTTTTGAGACGATGATGTCGCCTTGCGCCTCTTCAAGTCCTGCAAGAATTCGTAGAAGTGTTGTCTTTCCACTTCCACTTTTTCCACTCAGTGCAACAAACTCACCCTCTTGGATCTCTGCGTGAAATGCTAACTGCATAACCCCATCTGCGCCGTGAAGCTCTTTTGTAATGTTGATATTTATCATAATCCAAACCTTCTTGTTTGCCGTGCATTAAAGAGATAGACGCTTAAAAGGACAAGAAATGAGATACCAAGCATAATGGCACTGTAGATGTGAGCTGCTTTGTAGTCCATAATCTCAACCATCTCATAAATCGCAACAGAGGCAACCTTTGTCTCACCCGGAATGCTTCCTCCAACCATTAAAACAACACCAAATTCACCGACAGTGTGGGCAAAGGTGATGATGATGGCTGTCAGAAGGGCTGGTTTCATATTTGGCAAGGCGACTCTAAAGAGGGTTGTAAATTTACTCTTTCCGGCAATGTAGCTCGCTTCAAGCATATTTTTATTGAGGCTCTCAAAACCATTTTGCAGGGGTTGGACCATAAATGGAAGCGAGTAAAAACAGCTCGCTACCACTAAACCTGTAAAAGAGAAGACAAGTTTCACACCTAAAGTGTTTTCAAAAAAAGCACCAATGGGAGAGTTGTAAGAGAGTGCCCAGAGAATGTAAAAACCTAAAACCGAGGGTGGCAGGACAATAGGTAGAGCCGTCAGTGCTTCTATGAAAGGTTTTGCACGGGAATGTGTCTGTGAGAGGTACCAGGCAAGCGGTAGCGCAATACAAAAGAGAATGAGTGCTGTAAGGCTGGCTAATTTCAGTGAGAGAATAAAGGGTTCAAAACTCATGAGAGAATCTCCTTTATGGCAATATCACTGGCTTTTATAAGTGCAGTTACACGATCTCCTACTTGCAGTTGCATTCTGTTTGCTGAATGTGTCGTTATGATAGATTCCAATATTGTCTCTTCAAAGAGCAGATCCAAAGAGCAGAGGAGTTTTCCCATCTCCATAGAGGCTATCTCCACTGAGAGTTGATTGGAGTAGCTCAATACTCCATCATAATCTTTTGCAATGGCGATATTTGCCGCTTTTGTTGATACTATAAGCTCTTTTTTCTCTGTTATATCAGGGCTAAGTTCAAGGCTCATCATAGAGAGCTTATGGCTCTTTGAGCGTAAAGATAGGAGCGTGAGTTGCTCGTTTGACTCTATTTTTTCAACTTTTACTTGAATTCTATTCATGAAACTGTGTATCCATATCTTTTAAAGATAGCTTTTGCTTTTGGACTTAAGATAAAATCATAGAATGCCTTGGCTGCCCTATTGCTCTTTGCATGTTGTAATATGACAATACCTTGTGCGATGGGAGTATAGAGCTTTGGATTGACCTCTATCCAGTTTTTATCTTTTTTGAATTGTCTCATTTTTGAAGAGAAGAGAGCAGATTTTGCAATAAATCCAATATCGGCAGCGGTCATTGCATAGGTTACCGTCTGTGAAATAGATTCGCCATAGATGAGTTTGCTTTTTATTTTACTATAAAGTTTTGCATTTTTCAGTGCCTCAAGTGTTGCTTGACCATAAGGTGCTGTTTTTGGATTGGCCATAGCAATACGTCGAATCTGTTTATTTGTTACAATAGCTATACCTTGCGTGAGATCTTGATCTCTCTGGCTGAGAATTGCCAAGGCGCCCTGTGCATAGATTTTTGGTTGTGTAATTGCTACTTTTTCTTTGTAAAGAGCCTCCGGGTAGTGCATATTTGCTGAGATGAAGATATCGTAAGGGGCACCATTTTTAATCTGTGCCGTCAGTTTACCGCTTCCACCAATAATGACACGCAGAGTTGTATCTGGATGATCTTTACAAAAGGTGCTTTTGAGCTCATCCATAGCATAGCTGACATTGGCAGCGAGGGCGATTGTAACCGTTTGTGCATGAAGCAGATTAAACGATAAAAGAGCGATAATAAAGAGTTTTTTCATTGTCAATCCTAAAAAAGGTAGTTAAGTTCTAAGCGCATATCTGCATAATTTGAGACACTAGAGGCCGCTCCAACATAATCTCTGTAGCCAAGACGCACGCGATACTGGAGCTCTCGCATCGATGGAATGTTCTGTACCAGACCGATATAGTACATCATACTATCTTCAAGAATCGCTTTGTTCTCATCAGTATCAACATATAAAATAGAAGCTTGAATAAAAGGTTTGGTATAGATACCTTTTGCGTTGGCGCCTTTGACTACTTCTATACGGTATGATTTTGTATTGGCTCGCCAGTTGTAGATTCCCATTGAGCGTGTATAGCCTGATGTAGGAAAACCTCTCCAAGGCGTTACAAGATCGGATTTGTCCAAAACATTGGTATAGGCAAGGTTGATTTTGTAGGTATCTATCTTTGTAACAAGTCGAAGCGCTATCATCTGTGCAGCTAAAGAGTTGGGGTCTTTGTAGCCTCCAGGGTTGGCACTGCTGACGTCACCACGCAAAGAGGCTCCACCAACATCACCAGCTCCGTTGTCAAACTGTTGAATATAACGCACCCCTGGTGTAATGCTAAAACCGTTGAGCGCTATTTTATAGTTGAGTTCTCCCATAGCTTGAGAGAGGAGTTCTGGCACGACATAAGAGGAGAAATTAATTTTAAGATTTTGAACTGATTTGTTACTCATATCTAAAACAATAAGGGGTGCATCTGTTGATTTTCCTGCTGCAGTTAGGTTTGTATAGCTGAGACCTTTGTGCATTGCTGAGTCATCATTTCCAAGCCACATTGAGTAGTTTGCCAAATCGGAGTCATCATACATTAAAACAGAGTGAGAACTTTCGTGATCGCGTAGCTTCTGTTTTGCAAGGTAGGCAAGTTTTACAGTTGTTTTTGAGAGATCTTTTGAACTGATAACAAGACCATCAAAGGTGTTTGGAACCATCTTTGTATCATTACTTTTTGTATAAAATGTCTCAACAAGTTGGCGACCAAGAGTAAAATTGGTTTTTGAATAGCTATAGTTTATGTTTGCCTGAGCAAAGGAGTAGAGTGTTTTTGATCCGGTTTGAACATAATTATAGCGACTTAAGGTATCTTTGGCAGATTTGAGAAGTTTAATGTTGTCATCAAAATCACTTGGGTCAAAAAAGGCTTGTGAACCATAAAGCCCAATGGTAAAGTCGATATTATATAATGATGCAGACTTATAGACGAAGTTCGCACCCAACGAGCCTGAGAGAGCACTCTGATGTGTTGCGTCATCATGATCATAGCTGTAGTAAAAATTGTTTGTTCTCAAACGTCCAAAGAGTTGTCCCTCTTGTAACATATCTTTAAGGGTGTCAACTTTTTTTTGTTGTATATTATAGATGAGTTGACCATTTGGTAAAAGAGCTTGTTTTAAAGGAGTCTCTTGAGCTGAAATTAAAGAGCCAGTAAGTGTTGAAAGTAAAAAGAGTAGAGTATATTTTAAATGCATAAAAAGAGCTCCTAAAGATTTATTTGTTATAGTATAGTATGAACTATCTGAAAATAGTGTTAGGGAAAGAGACAAAAACTTATAAATGACTTAAATTCAGCTCTTTGTAAGTTTATACAGCTATACTTTCGCCACTTAAACAAATCTCCCGATAAATGATTTTTGTTAATAAAATTCCTAACGAAAGGTTCATGAATGAAATTTACTAAAATTGCAACTCCTGAACAAATCGATCAAAAATGGGTTTTGATTGATGCTGAAGGTAAAACTTTTGGTCGTATGATCACTGAAGTAGCTACTATACTTCGTGGTAAGAACAAAGCATGTTTTACTCCAAATATTGACTGTGGTGACTATGTAGTTATCATCAACGCTTCTAAGGCTAAATTTAATGGTCTTGGTAAAATAGCAAACAAAG
>Ga0256828_1000548_pt1 | contig 24757 bp, 26 predicted proteins | sample CV88metaG_FD_185993 | JGI IMG/M metagenome (GOLD analysis project Ga0256828, IMG submission 185993) | Hydrothermal vent microbial communities from East Pacific Rise, Pacific Ocean - CV88 | ecosystem: Environmental > Aquatic > Marine > Hydrothermal vents | place: Pacific Ocean: East Pacific Rise...
GATGAAAGAGAAGCTTTGGGAGTTCTATGAGTTTGGAACAGATGCCATCTTTGGTATCTCTGTTGCACACAACCGTAACACTATCGAGCTGATGGAGTGGCTCTATGACAAACTCCCAGAGAGTGACAAGATAGTCGAAGAGGAAGAAGAGGTAAAACCAGAAGTCAAAGAAGAAGAGCTCAGTGATGAAGAGTTCTTCTCACAGTATGAAAATGAAGATGATGACGATGGTTTTTACTACTGGGACGAAGATGAAGATGAAGTTGATAATGACTCTATCTTTGGAAACAATGACCGCATCAAAGAGTATGATCCTGAAGATGAAAACCACATCAAAATCGCCATCATCGGTCGTACAAATGTAGGAAAAAGCTCTCTGCTCAATGCGCTTTTAAATGAGGAGCGCTCAGTAGTAAGCTCTGTTGCGGGAACAACAATTGACCCTATTGATGAGACTATCGTCTATAAAGACAAACAACTTACATTTGTCGATACTGCAGGGCTTCGCCGTCGTGGTAAGATCGTAGGGATTGAGCGTTATGCACTTATGCGTACAAAAGCGATGCTTGAAAATGCAAATATGGCACTCTTGGTTCTTGATGCAAGTCAGCCATTTTTAGATCTTGATGAGAAGATAGCAGGACTGATTGATCAAAACAGACTTGCTTGTATCATTGTTCTAAACAAGTGGGATATCGCTAAAAAAGAGGAGTATGACAAGATCATAAAAGAGGTGCGTGAGCGTTTTAAATTTCTCTCTTATGCGCCAATACTTACACTCTCAGCACAGACACACCAGCGTGTAGACAAACTCCATGACAAGATCTTAGAGATCAACGAGAACTACTCGCAACGTATTCCAACTTCAAAGGTAAATGAGGTTATAGAGCGCGCACTTCGCCGCCATACACTACCAAGTGTGAGTGGTCAGGTTATTCGTATCTACTACGCTACACAGTATGAGACACGTCCACCAAAGATCGCTATCATTATGAACAAACCAAAAGGGCTTCACTTTACCTACAGACGCTATCTTGCGAACAAGTTCCGTGAGGCATTTAATTTTGAAGGGACACCGCTACTCTTTAAAGCCAAGAAAAAAGGAGAAAAATAGTATGAACTTATCGTTAGCTGTTGTATTTTTACTTTTTGGAGGAGCACTAACTATGCTTGGTGTTGTTCTCTACAGACGAGTACAAGAGGATGAGAAAAAGGGCCGCTAAGCCCCTTTGTCTCAATTAATTAAAATGGTCGTATGACCACCATTGCGACAATAAGAAGCATTAAAATTGTCGGAACTTCATTATAGACACGAAAAAACTTTCCACTCTTTTGGCATCTATCTTCTAAAAACTGAACTCTAAAGTGATTCATAGAGTAGAAGTACGCTATAAGCAGTGCTACAAAAAAGAGCTTTGCATGCAGCCAGCCACCCGTTGCAAAAAGATTAAAATCCCCTGCAATTGAGAGATAGATCATTGCACTTCCACTAAGAACTGTTGCCCACATTGATGGAACACCAATGTATTTAAAGAGCTTCATCTCCTGAATCTTGACAACCTCTACAAAACCCTTGTTGTCAATATTCTCTGCATGATAGACAAAGAGACGCGGCAGATAAAAGAGCACCGCAAACCATGAGATAAACGAGATGACATGAAACCAAAGTATCCAGTTATACATCTAAACTCCTAAAAGTTCATCTCTAAATAAAGAGAGTTGTAGTTTGATCCACCATGCACACCATTGTAGAGACCAAATGCACCTGAACGGTGTTTAAGAAGGTATCCAAAATATACATCTTGCATTGATTTCACTCCAATAAGACGACCGATATCAAAATCTATCGTAATATCAAGGTAATTTAAAAATCGTGATGTGGGATCTTGCTCACCTGTACTTGGGCTTGTTGCATCATATACTTCAGATACAAGTAAATCATTTACATAACTTACACCCTCACCAAAACCAAAACGAATACGATTATCTGCAAAATCAAGATTGTAAAGTAGTTTGATATATGCTAAAACCTCGTAAGTATCAGAAAAACCTGTATACTCTCTTGTTCCTACTCTGAAGTTGCTTACTTCATTAAACTTTGAAAGACCACCTTTTGCATATACATCAATCGGAAGATCAAAAAGTCCACTTTTAAGAAGGTATCCACCATCTATTGCTATAACACTTAAATCTAAAGGGTGCTTTGAAAAATCTGCAGTCAATAAGATATCACCCAAATCTTTTTCACTTGCATAGCCATAAGCTACACGAAACGAATATTTTTTCTCACTCTCTTGTGCTTGAAGTGTCAAGCCTAAGAACAGTGAGACAATTATCAGTAAAAGAGACTTACGCATCTTCAGCAGCCAACTCTTTAAGTGATGGTGCTTTATGATCTTTTACTTTATCATGAAGACGACGGAGTGCTTTTGTTGCACGATCTACTGCCAAATCAATAGCAGCATCAAGTTCTTTGTCATGTTCTGTAATGATAATAGGTGCATTATGTGCAACATGAATCTCAAACTCAACTGTAACACCAGCTTTTTCTGCCATTACATTACACATAACACGTGTAATATCCAATGAATATTTTTTAAATTTTTCTACTGCTGCTTCAATGTGTGCTTTATTTGCATCACTGAGATTGATATCTTTAGCGCGGTATTGTACTATCATTTTTTATCCTTTTTGGGTCTGTTTTAGTCCCTTATATTTATATATATAATAACAAAATAAAGCTGAGATGGGTATAATACGCAAAAAAAGTTTAGGATTATAATCTATGCGAGTATTAACGGGAATTCAGCCATCAGGTGACTTACATATCGGAAACTATTTTGGTTCTATCAAGCAGATGGTAGATGCACAAAAAGATAACGACACCTTTGCTTTTATAGCAAACTATCATGCCATGACAAGTGTAAAAGATGGAGCGCGTTTAGCAGAGCTTACTATGCAGAGTGCTACAGACTTTCTTGCTCTTGGAATTGACCCACAGAAATCTACTTTTTGGGTTCAATCTGATGTAAAAGAGGTTTTAGAGCTCTACTGGGTACTCTCATCTTTTACACCAATGGGGCTTTTAGAGCGTGCTCACAGCTACAAAGATAAAACGGCCAAAGGCATCGCTGCTAACCACTCACTCTTTTCATATCCTGTTTTAATGGCAGCAGATATACTTCTGTATTCTCCAGACATCATCCCTGTTGGAAAAGATCAGATCCAACACGTAGAGATCGCTCGTGACATCGCACAGAAGTTTAACAACGAGTATGGTGAGATCTTCAAACTTCCGGAGTTTAAAATAGAAGAGAGTGTGGCAACTGTTCCAGGAATAGATGGTCAAAAGATGTCAAAGTCATATAACAACACAGTAAACATCTTTGGTGAAGAGAAAAAACAGCTAAAAACGATTAAAAAGATTGTAACGGAAAATGTTCCAATGGAAGCGCCAAAAGAGTATGAGAACTGTAATGTCTACAATATGGCAAAACTCTTTTTAAATGAAGATGAGTGTAAAGAGCTCCAAGAGCGTTACAAACGCGGTGGTGAAGGGCATGGACACTTCAAACTCTACTTGCATGATGTTATCTGGGAATACTTTAGACCATATAGAGAAAAGAGAGAATACTACGCAGCACATCAAGACGAAGTGCGTGAGATTTTACAAGCGGGTGCGAACAAAGCAAGAGAGGTAGCACTTCCTATGATAGAGAAGATTCGCTCTTGTACAGGGATTGCCTACTAGGCAAACCCTTCTTATAATTTCATCTCTTTTGAAGTTATAAGAAACTTTTTCTCCCAAAGCTTATCTTTTAGCTTTAAGAGTGAACGAACCTCATCATTTACCAAACGATAAAATACTTCAACACGTACATTTGTAGCCTCTTGTATAAGTGGTACTTTAAGCACTTTCTTCGACTTTGCAGGTATTGATGTATCTTTTGTCTGCTTTTTTGCCATATGTGGTGTTGAAGCTTTGTTATGTCTTCTTGTATAGTAACGAGTTAAAGATATCTTTTTCGTTGCAAGCAGTTTTCCATTCGCATCCATAAAAGATATATTTACCAGTAGCTCACGCGCTCCAAAACCTGTTGGAACATTATGAGGCAGACTGTTTTTGAGTGTAATATAGAGCGCACTTTTTTTCTTTTTAAGTGTCAAAGAGAGTGCATTTTTCAACATCTCCTCTTTATGAGCACCTTTAAAACTGTGTGAACGAACACTTCGCACTCGCTCTTTTCCATGATAATTTCTAAAGGTTGAGGCTACACCTTTATACTTTTTACCCATATGGCATGTTACACACTTCTCTTTTGATTTTGAACGTTTATACTCTGCTTCCATATCTGTAAAGACAAGACCATGTACACTGCTGTCATTGGCATGACAAACAAAACAGAGTTCATTTACTTTTTCATTCATAAATTCATGCGAGACTATCTTATGGTAAGGTGATTTTGCATCTTTATAAGGGCCTGTCATTGTCCCTGATGGTGTCCACTCTACTCTATCTATACCACGCTTGTTTTTTGGATAATCGTAATGAATCTTATCTATATTATGACAGACAACACAGTTGATACCCTCACTGATGGCATCACTGTTAACGGCCTTGTTTACTTCACTGTCCTTATCCAGTCCCATCACAGCGGCGATCTCATAATCTACATCTGTTTTTGTAACCATTATACGAGGATTGTGACATTTTGCACACTGTACTTTTGTAGCATTGAGGCTTTTTCTGCTTTTTCTGCTGACATACTCTACAGACTTTTTGAAATATTCATCATTCTCAAAATGACTTTTTGCGTGCCAAGAGTTTTTCCACTCAGTTACAATTCTCTTATGGCAAGGCATACAGCTTTTTGACTTTTGGTACTTGACATCAACCTGTGTTGCTGTTGCAGCATACAAAAACGTCAGAGGAACAAATAAAAAAAGGATAAACTTCATGCTATCCTCTTTGTCTGTCAAGCCAGACCATTAATCCTTTTTGTGCATGAAGACGGTTCTCAGCCTCACTAAAAACAATATCTGCGTGAGCTTCGAGAATCTCTTCACTTACCTCTTGTCCACGATACGCTGGAAGACAGTGTAAAAACTTCGCATCTTTATCAGCTAAACACATCATAAGTCCATCAACCATAAAACCTTCAAAATCTTTGATGCGTTGCTCTTTTTCATCCTCTTGCCCCATAGAAGCCCAAGTATCAGTTGTGACAACTGTAGCACCACGCACTGCCTCTTTAGGATCATTCATCACTTTTATAACAGCACCACTCTCTTTAGCTATATCCAACGCATCACGAAGAACTGCTTCATCAACTTCATACCCCTTAGGAGTAGCGATGCGAAGCTCAAAACCAAGTTTTGCAGCAAGCATGAGCCATGAGTTAGTCATATTGTTTCCATCACCCACATACGCTACCACTGCATTTTCAGCCACGCCGTACTCTATCATCGTCATATAGTCAGCAAGGAGTTGTACCGGGTGGTATGAGTCTGTAAGACCGTTAATAACGGGTACTTTTGAGTAGGATGCAAACTCCTCGATCATTGAGTGCTCAAAAGTTCTAATCATCACCATATCACACATACGCGATATAACACGAGCTGTATCTTTTACAGGCTCACCACGACCAAGGTGGATGTCACGGTTAGACAAAAAGAGTGCATGTCCACCAAGTTGGAACATTCCCGTCTCGAAGCTCACACGTGTTCGTGTTGAGCTCTTCTCAAAAATCATTGCCAAGGTTTTATGCTTAAGCTCTTCTTTGTAAATACCTGCTTTTAGGTCTTTTTTTATCTCAAGCCCAAGATTGACAATCTCAAGAATCTCTTCTTTTGTATAATCTTTGAGTGTTAAAAAGTGTCTCATTTTCTTTTCCATATTTTTAAATAAGCGTTAATTATACTATTTTTTTAGCATTTTTGCCACTTCTTTGGCATGATATGAGATGATAATATCCGCACCTGCGCGTTTAAAGCTCACCATCGTCTCCATAACAACACGATCATAATCGATCAAATCATTCATTCCGGCAAATTTGAGCATCGCATACTCACCACTTACATTATAAACTGCCATTGGCAGTGTTGTTGCATCTTTTATCTCACGCACGATGTCTAAGTATGCCAAAGCCGGCTTAACCATAAGTATGTCAGCACCCTGCGCTTCATCAGCAATACTCTCAGCAATTGCCTCACGGCGATTTGCCGGATCCATCTGATAAGATGCACGATCACCAAAGCTTGGTGTAGACTCGGCTACATCACGAAACGGTCCATAGTAACCTGATGCAAATTTTGTAGAGTAGCTCATAATAGGCAAGTCACTATACCCAGCACCATCGAGTGCCTCACGCAAAGTTGTGATGATACCATCCATCATACCACTTGGTGCGATCATATCAGCACCCGCTTTTGCATGAACGATAGCCTGCTGCCCTGAGATCTCCAGTGTTGCATCATTAAGAACTGTCTCTTTTTCTTCATCGATGATACCACAGTGCCCATGATCTGTATACTCACAAAAACAAAGATCTGTTACGACAAACATATCAGGGTGTGCCTTTTTTATCTCACGCACTGCTGTTGCGATGATACCGTGCTCACACAGAGCATCACTTCCTATAGAGTCTTTTACATCAGGAATACCAAACAAGATGATTGAGTAAAGTCCTAAAGATTTCAACTCTTCACACTCTTTGATAGCTACATCGATACTCATCTGATAGACACCCGGCATAGAGGCCACGTCTGTTTTTATACCTTCACCACTGCGTATAAAAAGTGGGTAGATAAAGTCATCAGTAGTTACGTGTGTCTCACGTACAAGTGCGCGAAGATGAGGGTTAAGACGTGTGCGGCGAAATCTTTGAAACATTGTTAAACCTTTTGTTGTGCTATATTTTGCTATAATTGCATTTTTAAGAAAAGATTTTACCATTTTAAAGATTAAATATAATGAATATAGAAATTTCCCAAGTAGCAAACCTCCCTTCTCGTTTTGGTGACTTTGTAGTCAAAGCATTTAAAGAGGGTGAAAAAGAACACCTTGTCATCTGTGCCAAAGAGCTTGCAGAGGTACCTATTGTCCGTGTACACTCAGAGTGCCTTACCGGTGATGCCATCGGAAGCTTAAAGTGTGACTGTAGAGATCAGCTTGAGTATGCACTCTCTTTAATAGATAAAGAGGGAGGTATGGTTATTTACCTCAGACAAGAGGGACGTAACATCGGCCTTTTAAACAAAATAAATGCCTATGCTTTGCAGGACAAAGGGTTTAATACCATCGAAGCGAATCATCAACTCGGTTTTGCTGCAGATGAGAGAACCTATGAAGTCGTCACTTTTATCTTAAACCACTTCAACATCAAAAAGATAAAACTGCTTACAAACAACCCTGATAAAGTAAACTCTATAAGTGGTGTAGAGATTGTTGAACGTATTCCGATTATTATGCAAAAAAACAAACATAATGAAGGATACCTGAATGTAAAAAGAGATGAAATGGGACATCTTTTATAAAGAGAACATATGCCAATAGATATAGATAATGACGACTTAAAAACCGCCTTAAAAAAGCTAAAAGCAAGAGAAAACATCTTTTATGAACTCGAAAAAGTCTCTGGTCTTGGTTCATGGGAAGTTGATCTTGTTCAAAATAAGTCATTTTGGTCAAAACAGAGTTATGATATCTATGGCATACAAGAGGGAACTCCTGTAAATCTCAATACTTTTTTTGACAGACTCTCTGAAGAGAATCGTTCCATAGCGTATGAGAAGCTTCAAGAGGCACTCAAAACCGGAGAGGTAGCCTCATTACAAATTGAAACAAAAAAAGAAGACGGAACACCCATTACTGTTTTGGTACGGGGTGAAGTAATTTATGATGAAAATGGCAAACCATCGAAGATAATTGGAACTACGCAAGATATTACAGATATCATTCAGATAAAAGAAGAAGCAAAAGAGTTGGCTCAACTCTTAGAACACTCTTCTAATGAGATATATATCGTAGATATTGACTCTCTTGACTATCTCTATGTAAACCAAGGTGCTTGTGATGCCTTGGGATATACAAAAGATGAACTGTTACATATGAATATCCGAACAGTCAACCCCTATCTGAAATCTGATGAAATCAACAGACTAAAAAACATTCTCAAATCAACAAATCATATACTCAATCGAAGTATACACCAGAGAAAAGATGGTAGCTACTATCATGTACAATCTTATATTCATACACTGAAATATAAAAATAATGATTCATTTGTTATCTTTGATATTGATATTACTCCAACTATAGAACTTGAACTGCAACATAAAAAACAGGCAAAAATCCTAGAACATATTCATGACTCTGTTATTGCAACAGATATTTATGGAAATATCAAAACATGGAATGAGGGAAGCTACAAACTTTTTGGATATAAAGCTCAAGAGATACAGGGAAAAAGCATACAACACCTCTATGCGCCTACAAATGAGTTAGAACTTGATGAGCTTCTTAGCCTCCTCAATGAAAAACACAAACTCAATACAGAGATTTTTATGCTCAAAAAAGACGGTTCTACAATTATCTGTGATATCTCACTGAGTCTTTTACGTGACCATGTAAACCAGATTGAGGGGTATATCGGCTATATTCAAGATATTACAGAGAAAAAAGAGACGCAAAAACTACTCGAAGAACAGACAAAAAAACTTCGCTACCAAGCACACCATGATATGCTGACAGCACTTCCAAACAGAACACTTTTTAAAGAGAGGCTTGAACGTACAATCATAGAAGCAAAAAGACATAGCAGCAGTTTTGCTCTTTTGTTTATCGATCTTGATCAATTTAAAAAGATCAATGACTCTCTTGGGCACCATGTAGGGGACGAAGTCTTAATAGAAGCGGCACAAAGACTCAAAAGCTCTCTTCGAGAAGAAGATACTCTGTGTCGTTTAGGGGGCGATGAGTTTACAGTTATTCTCAAAGATATAAAAAATCCTAAAAATGCAGCCACAGTAGCTCAAAAAATTCTCAATAAGATGAAAAATCCCATAAAAATCGACACACATATGCTGCATATTTCTGCAAGTATTGGTATTGCACTCTACCCTGATGATGCAACCAGTATGGATGATCTTATTAAGTATGCAGATGCAGCGATGTACAAAGCAAAAGATGAAGGACGTAATAACTTTCAGTTTTACTCACAAGAGATGACAAAAGAGGCACTCTCTAAAGTAGTTTTGGAAAACTCTTTACGTACTGCTATTGCTGAGGAGCAATTTAGTGTCTATTACCAACCTCAATATGATGCCAATAATGAGAGCATTATCGGGATGGAAGCACTTGTACGTTGGATCCATCCACATATGGGCATTATTCCTCCTTTTGAGTTCATTCCTCTTGCAGAGGAAAATGGTTTGATTATTGATATCGATCGTATAGTTATGAAAAAAGCGATGAAACAGTTTGCACAGTGGTATGAAGAGGGATTAAATCCAGGTATTTTAGCACTGAATCTCTCTATGCGCCAACTCAGTGACAACAACTTTATGACATACCTACTGCAAACTATGCAGGAGTATAACTTTAAATCTTCATGGCTGGAATTAGAGGTAACTGAGGGTCAGATGATGAGTAATCCAGAACAGTCCATTAAAAAATTAAAACGTTTAAGTGAAATGGGAATTGAGATTGCCATTGATGATTTTGGGACAGGCTACTCTTCACTCTCATATCTTAAAAAACTACCACTCAATAAACTTAAAATTGATCAGTCGTTTGTCCGAGATATTCCTGATGATGAAGAAGATGTTGCTATTACAAAAGCAATTATCGCAATTGGGCAGAGTTTAAACCTGCGCCTTATTGCCGAAGGTGTAGAGACAAAAGAACAAAAAGATTTCCTTATACAAAATGGTTGTCATTTTATACAAGGCTATTATTACTCACGACCTGTTCCAGCAGAAGAGATACTTACGCTTCTAACTCCTCAAACTTAGCATCAGGAAGCGCCATAATACGTCGCTTTGCTGAGAGCGAAGCATTTAAGAGCTCATCCGTAGCCAACTGTAACTCTTTATAATAGTATTTTGCCTTGTCATAAAGCTCTTTCGAAACTCTTCTTTTGATAATTTTAGATAAAAAGCCCTCTTTTTTTTCCTCTTTGAAAAACATATCATGGATATAGACATACTCTTGATGCCACTTCTCGTGTGCTTTATCCAGACGCTCAAAGAGTTGAGGAGAGAGAATCTTCTTCATCATCTCTTCATTTGAGTAAAACCAAACACCACACTCACACTCCATTTTTCCAAGTGCAGTAGGGTTTTCAACCTTTTCACCGGATATTGCAGCTATGATTTTATGCATCTGTTCCAAATGCACTGCTTCTGCTGATTCTATGGCTTTGAGCATCTCAGTTTTTGTCATTTTTTTTAGCCTTATTTAACTTTATTTCATCTTTAATCATTGATTATAAAGTATTATTACATAAATTTCTTAAATTAATAAATAAAAGTATATAATACTTTCAAAAGTGATTTTTTGGAGAGTAAATTATGCAACGTCCTGAACCAAAAGATAATGAAATTAAACTGGACCCAAAACGCTATATCGTCTCAAAGACTGATAAACACGGTATTATAGAGTATGGAAATGACTACTTTGTAGAGATATCTGGCTATACAGAACCTGAACTACTTGGAAAGCCTCATTCTATTATTCGCCACCCTGATATGCCAAAAATCGTCTTTAAGATGATGTGGGATCGTATCAATAAAGCGCAAAACATTATGGCCGTTGTTAAAAACCTTGCCAAAGATGGTTCTTACTACTGGGTTGTAACAGAGTTTCAACCAAAAGTTGACCCAATCACCAATGAGATCATCTCTCATACAGCATTTAGAAAAGCAGCTCCAAAAAAAGCAGTTGAGACAATGCAGCCTATCTATCAAAAACTGCTTGAGATTGAAAAAGAAGGCGGTATGGAAGCAAGTGAAAAGTATCTACGTGGATTTTTAGAAGAGAAAAATATCACATATGATGAGTTTATTAATGATCTTGTTGGAAATAAAGGGCTGTTTAAAATCTTCTTTAGTGCAATGAAAAAGCTTTTCTCTTAAAGAAAAAAACTCTCACTCAACACCAAAACTCTTTTTTTTGAAATATGTAAGGCTTTGAGCAGGTTTTGTGTAATGCTTTGAAGCTCCTCAAAATACTCTTGTGCTTTTTTTAGCATATCTGCTTCAACTTTTCTACGGTTACCAAATAAAAAAGAGAGCACGATATTTTTATCAAGATCATAAAAGATATCGTAAATTTTTTTATACTCACTATGCCAAAACCCATGCATTATTTCCATATTGTCATAAAACTGTAAGCCAAGAATACTCTGTATATCTTTTGCTTCACCATACAACCATTTTCCAAACTTACAGGCTTCTTTGCTTATGGGTGTAGGATTTTCTATCTTTTCACCTTTAATCAGTCTGGCAACTTTGTCTAATTGCTCTTCATGGTATGTTTCTGCGGCTTCAATAGCATGGATAATATGTTCTTTTTTCATAATATCCCCTTTCATCTATTATAACATATGACAACATAATATTCATTTTTTTCACCACAAATTCACCAACTCTTCACTTTTTGTTGCCTTTTTGTAGTGATTGCAGTACAATTGATACTATAGGATTCGTAAATGATAGATATCAAAAACTTTTTACTGAGTGGATTTGAGTTTACAAAAGATGAATATGAACTACGCTTACAATTTATTTTACTAAACACAATTCTCTCTATTATAGTCCTGATGTTAGCCTTGCTCGGTAGCATTCGCTACTTTAGTGGAGAGTATGTTCAGGCTTACATAGATTTTGGAGCAGCATTTTCTTCTCTAATAGCTATCATAGCGGCAAGATACTCCAAAAAATCCATTCAATTTACTATTCCTTTTTTACTCTCTGTTTTTTACTTTCTTATCACCTTCACATTTAGAAACATCGGTATTATTGGAACGACATGGTATATCGTACTCATTCTTGCTGCCTTTTTTCTCAAGGGCAAAAAAGTTGGTCTCTTTTTCTCTGCTATCTCTATAGTAGCTATTTTATTTCTTGAAAGTATCTCACGCAATACATACACTTTGTTTGAGTATATCTACATCACTATTCCTATTCTTATGAGTATGATATTTTTATACCTCTATGAACAGCGTAATGAGATACTCAATAAACTCTTAAAAAAACAAAAAGAGTCTTTGGAACTTGAAGTACAACGCAAAACGCAAACCCTCTCAGATCTGCTGAGAAAAAGTCAGGAGCTCGCAAGCATTATGCAAAACTCACAGGTTGAAATCTACATAGTAGATTTTGAAAGTGACATCTATCTCTATGCAAACAACGGTGCAACGATGGAACTAGGATATACCGCTGATGAGATAACAGAGATGAATTTTTACGATATAAATACTTCTGTACTTACAAGCACAGTAGAGCACTTTAAAAAAACGATGCTGCAGCAAAACAATGCTATGAATATCTCTATGCATAAAAGAAAAGACGGTTCATCCTATGGTGTTCAATCTTTTATGCACAAAATCTACTTTGACAACAAAGATGCCTATGTTGTATTTGACATCAAAATATCCAATGTCCAACAGGCACAAAAAGAGATACTCAAACAAAAAGAAGCACTCTCTTATCAAGCACACTATGATCTTCTTACAAAACTTCCTAACAGGTTTTTGTTTTATGACAGACTCTCTCACGCAATAGTAAAAGCAAAAAGAAAAGAGAAAAAATGTGCTATTTTATTTGTTGATTTGGATCATTTTAAAGAGATTAATGACACATACGGTCACGAGGTAGGAGATCATGTATTGATAGAAGTTGCCAAAAGATTACAATCGTGTGTACGTGAGAGTGATACGGTAGCACGTTTAGCAGGTGATGAGTTTCTTATACTGATAGAAGATTTTGACTCAAAAGAGAGTATCGCCACTATTGCGAAACTGTTGGTAGAGGCTATGCAAATCCCTATAAAACTTAAAGATAAAGTACTTCATATTACATGCAGTATCGGTATCAGTATATATCCAAATGACAGTGATGATGCTCAAACACTTGTCAAATATGCCGACCATGCAATGTATCAGGCCAAAAGCATTGGTAAAAACAACTTCAAATTTTACACATGATTTACACATTGTAACTTTTCAGCTAAAATACCTCTTTGAAAAGGATAGTTGATTGCATTTAAAAACTGAAATTGAAAAAAACAGTGTACCGGTTCCAGATACTTTTTTTCATAATATACAAAAATACAAAGAGCATCTACATAAATGGAATAAAATCCATAATCTCACAGGTGCAAGAGATGAAGCAACCCTTGATCATTTTATCTTTGATTCGCTTTATCCTGTAAGTTTTTTACCAAAAGTTGCTTCTTTATTGGACATAGGAACTGGGGCTGGTTTTCCAGGAATGATTTTAGCAATGGCTCTGCCCGATACAAAAGTCATGCTTGTTGAACCTTTGGCAAAGCGAGCAAGTTTTTTACAGTTTATAAAAGCTGATCTTGGACTTGAAAATGTAACGGTTGTAAAAAAACGGGTTGAAGATGTTGTAAGTGAACCTTTTGAACTTATCACCTCACGTGCTGTAACAGATACAAAAATGCTGCTGGAACTAAGCACTCATCTAAGAACTCCTGAGTCAAAACTCCTCTTTTACAAAGGAGAGAAAGTCTTTGATGAAGTTGCTGATACACAAGGGCTTGATTATAAAATTATTGAACGAGAAAATCGTCACTACCTACTACTTGGAGAAAAATTATGATATTAAAACTACTACTTGTTGCAGCTGTAATCTATGTTGTCTATATAATGTTTTTTAAAAAACGTTCTATCAAATCTTCACAGCAACAAAAGAGTGAAAAAAAAGAGACACCAAAAGCGAACGATATGATAGAGTGTGCCCAATGTGGTGTTTATGTTGAAGTAAGCGAGTGTATTTTGAGTAATGGAAAATATTTCTGCTCACGTGAGTGTATCGAGGCCTATAAATAATGCTTCTTTTTGGTCATCCACTGGTAGAATCTCCACTCTTTTACCATATCAATGATGTAGATGCCATTATGCATACACCGCCCTCTTCTTTACTCTATTTGGAAAATGTTGTAGAAGACAAAGATATTATAGACTACTGCAATGCCAATAACTTACATTATGGAGTCTATGCAACAACTCTTTTAGAAACCATTTTGGCGCACAACCTTCAAGCCAGCTATATCATCGTTGATAAAGAACTTGCAAAATCAGCACAAAACCTTGCACAAGAGTACCTCTTTGATGCCAAGATTCTTACACCTGTTCAAGATGAAGATGAGATAGAAGAGCTCGCACTGCTTGGGATTGACGGAGTCATCTTTATGGCAAAATCCATTGTAAAGATAAGTTCATAAAAAGCTATGCACTCACGCACAACTTTTTTGCTGCTTTGTCTACTGCTTTTAAGTGCCTGTTCTAAAACGGCACAAACCCCAAAAACAGTTTCACTTCAAAAATTTTCACCCCAACAAAAAGATACACTCCCACCAAAAGAACGTCTCTTTATGCTGACAAACAAATGGCTGGGTACAAAGTACTGTTATGGTGGTGTAAGCAAAAAAGGCGTTGACTGTTCAGCCCTTGTACAAAATCTCTACAAAGAAGCCTTTGGTCTGAAGATTCCCCGTACTACAAAAGAGCAGATAAAAATAGGTAGAAAAATAGAGCAAAAAAGATTGTTGCGTGAGGGAGACATACTCATTTTTAAAACCGGTTTTAGAACACTTCATTCAGCTATCTATCTTAAAAACGGAGAGTTTGTTCATGCTTCGAGCTCACACGGTGTAACTATTGCAAATATTCACAACCCCTACTGGCGAAACAGGTTTATAGAGGCTAGACGACTCGACGCTCTAGATCTGCTCTTAGTGCAGTAAGTACTTCATAGCTGATTGTTCCGGCTGACTTTGCAAGCTCACGCGCATCATTATAGATCAAGATCTCTTCTGCATCACTTACAAAAGAGCTGTTATCCATTGAAATGCGGCCGGCCAAAAGCTCCTTGTTTGGTGTCATATAAGAGGCTGCGGTACTGCGTAAAAAACCATCAGCATAACCAAAATCATAATTAGAGATCATCTGTGCCTCTTGGAGTCTATATGTTGCCCCATATCCGACACTCTGCTGTGCTTGCAGATAACGTTTTGAGATACGTTTTGCATAGAGACTTAAAAGTGGTTTGAGTTGTTTTGCATCACTCTCAAAACCTTCAGGCATTTCCAGACACCCATAGGCTGCAATACCAACACGGGCCATATCTTCATGAAAGTCATTACTTCTAAAAAGTGCCGCTGAGTTACATGAATGAAAACGCAAAGGTTCGATTTTGTATTGACTTGCAAGTTCTTTTGCCTCTTGTTGTATTTGTTCAAAATTTTCTTGCTGCATACGATAAAAGAGCTCATCACTCTCATCTGCACATGCATGATGCGTAAAGACCCCCTCAAGAGTCAACTGCTGCTTAGTAATTGCAGCAAATGCATCTTTGAGTTGCTCTGCTTCTATGCCATTGCGATTCATACCGCTATTTACTTTCAACTCCACTTTTGTACCTGGAGGAAAATGCATAATCGAATCTATATCGTTAATCGTATAGCGGATTTTACTGCTTGCCTCTTTTGGTTTATCTGCCAAAACTAAAATATATTCAAAAAAATTCTCAACCTGTTTTGCTTCACTATCATTACGTACAACTGCTTTTGTAATACCATACTCAGCTGCCATTGATGCTATCTCACGCAAGCCATGACCATAAGCATTATCTTTTAAAACAAGAGCAATTTTATCTTTGCCTTTGCTAAGTTTTGCGATAATATCTAAGTTGTGAAAAAAATGTTGTCTTTTGAGAGTTATATAAGCCATAGGGAATTATACAGTATGTTACCGACAAAAAAATTAATCGCAGAGTTTGAACCACAAAGTTTTACACAAATCATCTTTCCTCACGCAGCTACAGATTGGGCTGAGTATCTAGCAGAAGCGCAGCAGTGTTTTATAAATATCATCAACAATATCATACTATTTCAACCCACTCTTGTAGTCTGTCATAACAAAGAAGCTGTAATGCAACACTTTACAAAACATCCAAATCTTTTCTTTGTAGAGTATACAACAGATGATACTTGGGCAAGGGACTGTTCGGCACTAAGCATTTGTGAAGATGAAAAAACAACACTTCTTGACTTTACCTTTAATGCCTGGGGCGGTAAGTTTGATGCAGCCAAAGACAATGCACTCTCACGCAGTATATCCAAGTGTTACAACGCGCCTATGCAACACATAGACTTTGTTTTAGAAGGTGGTGCAGTTGAGAGCAACGGAGTTGATACCATTTTAACAACAACAGCCTGTATGCTCAACCCTAACCGTAACCCAAAGCTCAACAACATCCAAATCACCCAAAAGCTAAAAGAGTATTTTGGAGCCAAACACATTCTCTACCTCAACCATGGTTATCTTGCCGGTGATGATACCGACTCGCACATAGATACACTCGCTCGTTTTATCTCTGAAGATACCATTATGTATGTACAATGCAAAGATGAAAAAGATGAACACTATCAAGAGCTCAAACGTATGGAAGAGGAGCTGCAGATGATAGCCAAAGAACGGAACCTAAAACTTATTGCTCTGCCTTTCCCTAATGCACTCTTTTACGATAATGAACGCCTTCCTGCTACCTATGCTAACTTTTTATTTGTAAATGGTGCCATCTTGGTACCTACTTATAATGTTCAACAAGATCAGGAAGCTTTGGATATATTTAAAAAAACCTTTCCATCGCATACAATTGTTCCTATAGACTGCTCTGTACTTGTCAGACAGCATGGTTCTCTACACTGTGTTACGATGAATTTTCCCAAAGAGGTAACACTCCAGCCAAATTGTTCTTAAAAAAGAGATGTTAACACTTTTGTAACACTTCTTTTATTATTATGTAACAAACATAACTTTGAAAAAGGCGTATATAATGAAAAGAACAATCTCTCTTTCTCTTTTATCGGTACTATCTCTTTATGCGGCAGATAATATGACACTTGATCCAATAAGTGTAGAATCAACTGTAATCACTGAAGTAGCACAAAAAGCTCAAACATCAGCTGATCTGGCTCAGGCACTTGAGAGTAGTGTCCCAAGTATTGATATGTCACGAAGAAGTGGCATAGCAAACGATATTTTCATACGGGGACAAAAACGTGACAACATTACTGTAGAAGCGGACGGGACAAAAGTATATGGAGCATGTCCAAACAGAATGGATCCTCCTGTTTCACATATTTTGGCAAACCAGATAGAGAGTATTGAGATTATAGAAGGACCATATGATGTTACCAGTTTTGGAACACTCAGTGGCGGTGTTAAAATCCATACAAAACAACCAAGTGACAAAGAGAGTGCCGAAGTAAACCTTGGCTTTGGTTCTTGGAATTATAAAAAGTTCGGTATATCTGCAACGGGTGGAACAAAACGTGTACAAGTAGCAGTAGCAGCTTCAACAGAATCATCTGATCAATACAGAGATGGTAATGGCGATACTTTTGCTGACCAACTTAAGAAAAAAGCCCCTCTAGGAAATCAATATCAAACACGCTATGAAGATATGGAGGCCTATACGAAAAAATCTCTTATGGCTAAAGCTAATATTGCCACATTTGAAAATCAAGAGTTACGACTAAGTGTTACGGCCAACAGAAGTGACAATGTCCTTTATCCAAACTCACCTATGGATGCAATCTATGATGATTCAAATATATACAGCATTACATACAATATTGACGAACTTACAAAAAGTTATAAAAACTTAAAAATTCAATACTACTATTCTGAAGTCGACCATCCAATGAGTACAGAGTACAGAAGAGCTGCACTTGTTGATGCCAATAACAAAACAAATCATATGTGGACAGAGATGCATGGTCTAAAGCTTTCTAATACATTTGATATTAATACATATACTCTTTTACTTGGAATCGATGGCAGTAAAAGAATGTGGAGAGGAGAGTACAGCAATAATGTAACAGGTATGATTCTTGGAAACAGTATTGATAGAACATATACAAAAAACAATGCCCTCTTTGCCAAACTTGATAAAAGCTATAAAGCATTTTCATTCTCACTAGGTGCTAGAGTTGATGATACGATTATAACAAACGACAAATTTCAAGACAATAACTACCATTCAGTTTCAACAAATATGATGACAAACTATCAACTCAACAGCCAAAATAAAATTTTCTTTGGTCTGGGTCAAGCCTACAGAGTACCTGATGCAAGAGAATTATACTTCTTAAAAATGGGGCTTAAAGGAACACCGACTCTCAAACAGACAAGAAACAGAGAAATTGACCTTGGTTATGAGCTTGAAAATGAAAGCTTTACATTCAAAATTAAAACATTCTACTCAAAACTTCATAACTATATTTATATCAACTCTAATAAAACAAGCAATATTTTTGAAAATATTGATGCAAAAGTATATGGTGCAGAATTAAGTGCTTCATATTTTATAAATGATAATATTTCACTAGATATGGGCGCATCATACAAACGAGGAAAAAAAGATACTCCACTTGAGGGACAAACTGATAGAGACCTGGCAGATATGGCTCCACTTCGTGCAAATGCGGCTCTTAACTATGAGTATGCCAATAACTCAGTTGCTACTGTTGAAGTTCGTGCAAGTAAACGCTGGAGTGCTATAGACAGTGATAACGGAGAACAAGAACTAGCAGGTTGGGCAGTAGTCAATGCAAAGGTAAAACACGCTATCAACAAAAAATTTGATTTTACACTTGGTGTAAATAATCTTTTTGACAAAACATATGCACAAAGTAATACATATGTAGATTTAACATTGGTAACCCAAGGCGGAGAAGCAATGCTTCTTAATGAACCAGGACGTTATGTTTATACAAATTTAGATTTCAAATTCTAAACCCTCTTATTTTAGAAAGAGATACTCTTATCTCTTTCTTTATCACCCTCTTTTACTATTTAACAATTTTCAGCAATATTTAATACTCAAGTTTGTACAATCATACTACAAATAATAAAAAATGTGAGTATATGTTATGCCTTTTAAAGAACGAAGAAAACACGGAAAAGAGTTTGCATATCTCTTTTTTTTACTAGAAGTTGTAGTTATTATGGAAGTGGCGTATGCCTATACGCTTGTTTTTGGAACAGAAAAGTTCTCTCTTTTCATACTTGTTGTAGTGACATTTTATTTTTTAAACAATGCCTTGCAACGCTTAAATAGAGTCTTAAGACGTGCTCATTTTAATAATTTTCACTTTCATACAAAATCAAAAGATTTGCACTACTCTGCATAATTAACCACTCTTTTAGACCACAAGTGCTAAAATCTTTCCATGATAAAAAGATACCCAACCAAAAAAATATATGTCGGTGATGTAACTGTTGGTGGTGATGCACCTATTAGTGTACAATCCATGACTTACACAGATACACACAATGTTGCGGCAACTGTTGAGCAGATAAACCGCCTACACTTCGCAGGCTGTGACATCGTACGTGTTGCAGTTCCTGATATGGAAGATGCACTCGCACTTAAAAGCATTAAAGAACAGATATCGCTACCCCTTGTTGCAGACATTCACTTCAACTATAAACTCGCTCTCATTGCAGCAGAGTCAGTAGACTGCATCCGCTTTAACCCGGGCAATATCAGTGACAAAAGCAAGATAAAAGAGATCGTAAAAGCATGTCAAGAGCGCAATTTACCTATTCGTATCGGTGTCAATGCCGGAAGTCTGGAAAAGGAGTTTGACAACAAGTATGGCCCTACTGCCGAGGCTATGGTGGCAAGTGCCGAGTATAACATCAAGTTCTTAGAAGATCTTGGTTTTGATGACATCAAAGTAAGCCTTAAAGCGAGTGATGTAGAGCGAACAGTAGATGCCTACAGAATGCTGCGTCCTAAAAACAACTATCCGTTTCACTTAGGGGTCACAGAAGCAGGAACTATCTTTCATGCAACCGTTAAAAGTGCCATAGGTCTGGGGGCACTTCTACTTGATGGTATCGGTGATACAATGCGCGTGAGCATCACAGGTGAGCTTGAAGAGGAGATAAAGGTCGGTAAAGCCATCCTTAAAGACAGCGGCGTGGCAAAAGAGGGACTCAATATTATCTCTTGTCCTACTTGTGGACGAATTGAGGCTGATTTGGTAAGTGCCGTTGCTGAGATAGAAGAGCGCACAAAGCACATAAAAACACCACTTGATGTGAGTGTAATGGGCTGCGTGGTCAATGCCATAGGAGAGGCTGCTCACGCAGATGTAGCCATCGCTTATGGTAAAGGTAAAGGTCTTGTTATGGTAAAAGGTGAAGTTGTAGCCAACCTTGATGAGAAAGAGCTTGTTGAGCGCTTCGTATTTGAAGTTGAGAAGATGGCTAAAGAGGAGGCAGAGTAGTGCAAGACAATCTCTACAATTTAGCTTTTGAGCGGTCAGTTCTTAGTTCTATCATCTTCGAACCAAGTCAGTTTGATGAGCTGAGTGTCATCTTAAAAGTAGAAGATTTCTACCTCCCCGCACACCAAGATATCTTCAAAGCGATGCTGACACTCTTTCAAAAAGATCTCCCAATCGATGAGGAGTTCATCAAAAAAGAGCTTATGAAGATGAAGAAGTTTGACGAGCAGGTACTCTTAGAGATACTTGCTGCAAACCCTATCTCAAACACAAAAGCCTATGTTGATGAGATCAAAGACAAAGCCCTTAAACGCCACCTCTTAACACTTACAACAGAGATCAAGCGTGTAACAGTAGAAGAAGAACTCCCATCTGCTGAAGTTGTCGACATCGTAGAGAAAAAGCTCTATGAGATCACTCAGGAAAACCAGACAAGTGACTTCAAAGACTCCGCAAAGATGACCTTTGATACGATGGAGTACATCAAAGAGATGAAGGCTCGTGGAAACTCTGAGCTTGTTGGTGTTGATACCGGCTTTAAAGAGCTAAACCGCATGACTACCGGCTTTGGTAAGGGGGATCTTGTCATCATTGCAGCACGTCCTGCTATGGGGAAGACCTCGTTTATTTTAAACACCGTAAACAACCTCATCCAAAAAGGCAAAGGTGTTGCTTTTTTCTCTCTAGAGATGCCGGCTGAACAGTTGATGCTAAGACTGCTCTCCATCCAGACCTCCATACCACTGCAAAAGTTGCGTGTAGGTGATATGAGTGATGAGCAGTGGCAAAGCTTAAATGGTGCCGTTGATAGAATGACAACAGCAAAACTCTTTGTAGATGATCAGGGTAGTGTTAACATCAACCAGCTAAGAAGTAAACTCAGAAAGCTTAAAAACCAGCACCCTGAGATTGAGATAGCCGTGATTGATTATCTCCAGATTATGTCTGGTATCGGTAACCAAGACCGTCACCTCCAAGTATCAGAGATCTCTCGTGGACTCAAAATGCTCGCGCGTGAGCTTGAGATTCCTATCGTTGCACTCTCGCAGCTAAACCGTGGTCTAGAGTCTCGTAATGACAAACGCCCGATGCTAAGCGATATCCGTGAGTCGGGTTCTATTGAGCAGGATGCCGACATTATCCTCTTTGTTTACCGTGATGATGTCTACCTCTACAAAGAGGAAAAAGAGCGTGAAAAGGCAGCCAAAGCCGAAGGAAAAGAGTACACCTCTAGCTATGTGGAAAAAGAGCAAGAGGAGGCTGAGATCATCATCGGTAAGCAGCGTAATGGTCCAACAGGGCATGTGAAGCTAATCTTTCAGAAGAAGCTCACGCGCTTTGTCGATGCGCCTAGTTTTGCAAATGCGGTTGAGACAGTCTATGAGAATGTCGATACTAAAAGTGCACAGATTGACATCCCGCAAGTTGAGATGCCACCAATTTAATGCTTAAAATAGAGAGGGTCAGACTCTTTAGTAACTCTAAGGAGTATCTACAGTTTTTCATCCTCTCTTTTTTGTTTTTTTGCCTCTCACTCCTTTATGAGTACTACAACTACACCAAACTTCATGAGTTCGATACCTACATAACAGATGCAGTCGTTTTACGCCAATACACCAAAACAAAAGCAGATGGAAGCAAAAGAAGTTATCAGGTACTTAAACTCAAAAGTGACGAGGGTTTTAGCTTCTATACCATCGCCTCACACAAAACTCCCAACTATCGTGCAAAAAAGATAACAATAGAGTTCTACACAGATAAAATCAGCTTTTTAGCATATCTAAAAGGCTTCTTTGCCTATGGCAAGATTCTCTCAGAGCAAACAACAACACCACTACGAGCAGAAATAGCACAAAAACTTGAAAAGATTCACCCCAACAGCTCCATTGCAGCACTCTATAAAGCGCTCTTTTTAGCCCTGCCAATGCCCAATGAACTCCAACAGCACCTCTCTGCACTTGGAGTCTCGCATCTCCTCGCACTAAGTGGTTTTCATCTTAGTGTGCTCTTTGGCATACTCTTTTATCTTTTTAAATACCCCTACAGCTACCTGCAACAAAACTACTTTCCATATCGAAACAGACAAAGGGATCTCTTCTTTCTCATTGCACCACTACTTGCTCTTTATCTCTACTTTGTCAGCTCGCCACCTTCACTACTGCGTGCCTATGTAATGTTCTTAATTATTTTTTATCTCTATGACAGAGGAGTAGCGCTTTTCTCCATGCAAACACTCTTTATAGTCATCCTGCTCCTTATTGCCCTCTCTCCTAAAATGCTCTTTAGTATCGGTTTTTTACTCAGCGTGAGCGGTGTCTTTTATATCTTTCTCTTTTTGAAGCTTTTTGCGCATCTAAACAAACGCTGGCAGTTTGTGCTGCTGCCACTCTGGGTCTATCTTATGATGCTCCCTTTTTCACTCTATCTTTTTGGCAATTTCTCTCTTTACCATCCACTCTCTATTTTGCTAACTGCACTCTTTAGTATCTTCTATCCGCTTTCGCTCTTGATTCATATTGTAGGTTTTGGAGATATTTTTGATGGGGTTTTGGAGTTTTTGCTCACGCTCGATACTCACGCGCTAAAAATCGACCTGCCAAGAGAGTGGTTCTATGCACATATAGCCCTCTCTTTGGCAACTCTGTATAAAAAAAAGCTACTTCTTTTGCTGCTCTTTGAGGCGCTCTCTGCTTCTGTATATGCGATTTATTATGTAACAGAGTTTTAGTCCGTAGATAAAGATGATCCATGAGACATAGATCCACAAAAACAAAAACATAACAATGGCAAAAGAGCCATACATTGTTGTGTATGATTTGTTTAAAAAGACATAGTAGATAAAGGCATTTTTACTTGCACTAAAGACTATAGAGATCAAAAGTGAACTAATAGCAGAAGCCTTTGGATTTATCTTGGCATTTGGTGCTATCTGGAAAATAAGAAAAAAGAGTCCCCAAATAATTATATATGGAACAAGCGGCAAGATATTAAAGCCTGATGTAATGCTGTTTGAAGCCATCAGCGTAGCAATATAGCCTGTAATATAAAAAGAGATACCAAGACCTATTGGCGTGAGCGTAAGCATCGTCCAGTAGGTTGTTATGCTATCCCACAAAGAGCGAGACTTTACATGAAAGATCTTGTTGGCAATAAACTCAAAGTTTCTAAAAAAGAGCAGTGAAGCGATAAGAATCATCAAAAGACCAAAAGCCCCCATCTTTGCAGAGTTGGCAACAAAGGTATCTATATTTGTCATTATCATCTCAGACTGTACCGGCATAAGGTTAGAGAATATAAAGCCCTTTATCTTCTCATAGTGCTCAGCAAAGCTTGGCATAGAGGTGATGAGTGTTAAAACAATAAGTAGCAGTGGGATGATGGTAAAGATAGTATAAAAACTCAGACTCGCAGCAAAGAGCGTAAGCTCTTTATCTACAAAAGCCTTTATAAACTGTCGAATCTCTTTGTAGATTCTTCTAACTCGTCGACTTTGCATACTTTAGTCTAAACCCATCTTCGCAGGGTTTAAGATGTTATTTGGATCAAATGCACGTTTTATAGATTTAAAAAGCTCCATCTCTGCATCTGTAAAGGCCATTTTCATATATGGTGCCTTTGCAAGACCGATGCCGTGCTCTCCTGAGAGTGTACCACCAAGATCAATAGTCGCTTGAAAAACCTCTTCTATGGCTTTATAAGCAATCTTTACCTGCTCAGGGTCACTGCCGTCTACCATTACATTTGTATGCACATTTCCATCACCTGTATGTCCAAAACATGGTATCTTGACATTGTACTTATCAGCAATGGCATAAAATCTCTCTAAAAGTTCAGGCAGTACCGCACGAGGAACCGTTACATCTTCGTTTAGCTTTTTGCTTCCATAAACAGAGAGTGCCGGTGATGCATTACGGCGAGCAAACCAGATATCAGCTGCCTCTTTTTCATCTTTTGCACGGCGAAATTCAGAACAACCATTGGCTTTAAAGACCTTCTCAATCTGATCGAGTTGGAAGTTAAGATCATCTTCGAGGTTTCCATCGACATCAGTAACAAGCAGTGCTCCCGCATCTACAGGAAGTCCCTTATGAAAAGTCTGCTCAACCGCACGAATAGTTAAGTTATCCAAAAACTCCATAGCAACAGGAGTAATACCACTTGCCATGGTCTTGTAAACCGCTTCCATCGCATCATTTACCGTAG
>Ga0256828_1000549_pt1 | contig 24697 bp, 19 predicted proteins | sample CV88metaG_FD_185993 | JGI IMG/M metagenome (GOLD analysis project Ga0256828, IMG submission 185993) | Hydrothermal vent microbial communities from East Pacific Rise, Pacific Ocean - CV88 | ecosystem: Environmental > Aquatic > Marine > Hydrothermal vents | place: Pacific Ocean: East Pacific Rise...
ATGTTTCCATTACTTAGAAGAAACTTTAGATTAACATGTTCAGAATCTCTACCTATATAAATTACTTTATGTAGTGTAAATACTCCTACAAAATAAACTTTTTCAAATCCCATTCCAAATGGAGATAGTGTTTTTAGTTCATTCATTATAGAAATAGATAAATCATCATCACGTATAGTTCCTATTACGTTATGTTGTTTAACGGTTACTGAATTAGCTAGTTGTTCTTTAGCTTCTTCTAAAAATAAACGTTTAAAATCATTTATCTTATCTAAATTAACAGTACAACCAGCTGCTCCTTTATGTCCACCAAACTTAATAAATATACTATCATCTTTATTGTTTATATTTGTAAAAGCTAAATGTAAATTAAAATTTGGATTTATTCCTCTACCAGATCCATGAAAGCCATCTTTTTCCTTAACGAACGTAACTATAGGTTTATTGAATCTCTCACCTATATTACTAGAAACTATACCATTAAGTCCTAGACCTTGTGTTAGTACTATTACTATAGCAGAATCTTTTTCTACATCTATACATTGCAATATACTATTTCTAATTAAATGTTTTTGCATTTTTTTACGATTATCATTTATTTCTAATAATCTTTCAAATGTAACTATAGCGTCTCGGTACTCGCCACTTATGTAGAAATTAAAAGCTGCTGTAGGTTCTCCCATTCTGCTTGCTGCATTTATAGCAGGAACTATATTGAATCCTATAGTTTCTTCATCCATTAAGATATTTATATCTAGTAAATATTTAACTGCTTGCCATAATGGGTCCCTTAAACTATTAAGTTCTTTTAATCCAGCAACAACTATAGCTCTATTTATAACGTTCCACATTTGCATAGCATCGCCTATAGTAGAAATTGCAACAATAGGTAATGTTTCTATAACTTCATTAACATCATCGCTATAGTTGTAAAGATCTTTTATCGTAACCATTAAGAAATATGCTACAGCACATCCAGATATATATTTAAATGTATCATCTTCATCTTTCTGTGGATTTACAAAAGCTGTAGCTATGTGTGCATTATTTTCTTCTGGGACTATATGGTGGTCAGTTACTACCACATCAATATTAAGGTCCAACATCTTTCTTATACTTATGCCATTAGCAGAACCATGATCAGCAGTTATAACTAGATCTATATGTTCTCTTTCATTTTCTAACATAATTGTATTTAAAAGTTTTGGACCTATACCGTTACCATTTTCTCTACGATTGATAATAAATATAATATTACTCATATCACATTTAAAAACATTTTTAAAGAATCTATAAATAACCGCTGCACTAGAGATTCCATCAGAATCATAATCTACAACTACTGCTATTCTACTAACATTTTTTATATGCTTATTGATAATTTCAGCAGATTTAACAATATCTCCCATAGTCTTATAATCTGGTATATCTGATAACCTTGGGTTAAATGTTTTATCGACAACCTGATCATCAGATATTTTACAGCCAATTATAGCTGATTGCAATTCTGTATAACCTAACTCCATAGATTTTTTAAATACAGATTCATTAATCGGAATCTTTTTTATAATATCATCATACATGTTGTATCCTTAGTATGTTGTTTCTTCAGAATCATCTCCAAATTCATCAATTGTTTTAACTAAACTAGCCATAGGCTTTAGTACATTTTCAACATAGCTTCTCTGTGTTCCAACGTCACTTACTAACTTAACGTCTTTTTTAACTACAGTTAATTCACCTATTTTCCAACCATCATCGTCTAATGATGTTTTATGACTATACATCTTACCATTTTCATCTGTCGCAGACCATTCTAAAGTACAATTACCAAATACTTCTAATACTGGTGCAGGCGATGTATAGTTTTCAATACCTCTAGATCTTCCCAGTAGGCCCTCACCGATAACTCTAACATCTCCATATGTTTTAAATGTTACATTACTATAAAATTTGTTAGGTATCTCCCATAAAATAATATAATCGTTTTTATGGTCTTCCATTGTATCTGTAGAAATGAAGTATAGATAGTTACCTTTACTATCAGTTTTATGTTTTTTATTTTCATATATCGGTAACATTATATAGTTGTTATCTATAAGATGTAGCTTATCATGTGTTCCAGTTGGTTTAAATAGTCTTTTATCTACACCAATAGTATAAGTAAATAAACCTGAACCTCTACCACCATGTTTAATATTATAAAATAAAGAATTATCTTTACTCTTATTAGTTACTACCTCAGCCGTTACTGGCAATAATACGCTAGTTGTTAGCTTCATTATTTTCATTTCTTATCCTTAAAGTTATATTTTTCATTTAATATCCACTGTTTAAAAAGTTAAATAATGAATCTTTAATGATATTTAAATAAGGAAGACACATGTTAACAGTTACTAGAACAGATAAGAAAGAAGTAAAGCAAGTAATTAATGACTTACGTAGCAAAGGTAATATTATGGGTAATAATTCAGCGTCTACAAAAAAGAAAGATAGTGGCGGAGATTTAAGTAAGCTAGCTACAGATTCTCTTAACTCTGGTAAGTAATCATGAAGAGAACTATACTTGATGTATTTGAGGAGCATCTAGGACATATAAAATTCGATAAAGAGTTTTATGTTAGTATTAGTAGATTTAGAACAGGATGGGCTACTAAGAATAATGAAAATATAGAATTCTTAGGCAGTAATCTTTTAGGTTCAAATCCAATAAGATTTACTGCACTTGATGAGGAAACATTATTTTTAGATGTTTTAGAAGTAGATAAGAATGAGCTTAAGAAAGATCTACATTCTATAAAAGGAATAGATCCTAGTAGAGCTGTTACGTCTAATGTATTCTATTTAACAATGACGTACTTAATGCATGGTTTTACAGTATCTAAACATATCGGTAAGCATAGAGACGATGCTGTTAGAGAAGCGTATTATATATTTGCATATAGAGCAATGAGTAGTTTAGTTTCATGGTACTTTAAATTTGATGTTGAGAGAAGTATTGCTGTTGCAGTAAACGAACAACTATCTAATAAGTTCTTAATTAAAAAACTTGGTACGTGGCAAAAGGTATTTGAATATAGATCTGATGCAGTAATACAGCCAAAGGGTTTACATGCTAAGAGAGTATATACGTACACTACAGATGATGCAGTTAGAATAGTTATGGATTTGCAAGGTAGAATTAGAGAAACGGTTAAAAATATTTATCTTGTTTTAATGGATGTTAATGAAAATAATAATAAGGTTAAAGTTACATCTTTAGATAAAACTGATATTGATGGAGAATCTGCTATATCAGATATAGTTGATAGACCAGATATGTATATAATCTATATAAAAGATATAGTTTATAAGTATAATGATTTTATTAAAGATGATCTAATGCATGTTATAGCAAACATATTAAATATGCCAAACACAAAAGACCTACATGAAACATTAGCATATATATCTGAAAACTCTATGAGCGATATAAAAGGTACAGGGTTTCTTATTGAAGCGTCTATAGACATACCTATAGAGTATTTAAGTAAACAACAGATACTTTCTAATTACCAATCAGACATAAACCAGATATTAATAATGCTTAAGAATTATTATACTGGTAGTAGGGTAGATAATAAAGATATGGATAAAGTAAAGAAGATGCTTAAAAAAATATACACGCACGCTACTGGTAAGAAAAACAAAACAGCTGTTAGTAACATAAGAGTTGGAGTTATGCTTTATATAATACTTAGAGCTTTAGCTAAAAACAGCTATACGTAAAAAAAGAAAAAAATATCTTAGTAGTAGACATAGTCTACTACTAAGATGTTAAATTCTACCATCTGTTCTTTTAATGTTACCAAAATTTCTATCAAAATCATTTTGATATTTTAAAAAATCCTCCGTAAACATTTGTGTTCTAGGTTGATTCATAAATCCATTAAACATATTTTGATTTTGTTGTAGACCACTATGATTATAGTTTCTTTCTACATGTGGTGTATATGTTTGATTCATACCAGTATTTTGACGCATTCTAGAAGGTCCCATCTTGAGCATGTCGCTAATATTTTTAGCAGCAGCAGCAAGTAACGCCAACTTAACGACTCTAGTTGGAACTGGTCCAGTTGTAGCGAATATAGACATATGATAGTTAAAGTCTCGATTGTAGTCTTCTAATACTTTCATTTTATCAGAATGAGACAATTTAATATCTTTATAAACATTGCTGCAAATATGTGTATGTGCTATTTTAATAATTGTATCTATTAAATTATCATCAGTTAGCACTTGCGGAATGTCGTCTTCTATAGATTTAAGTATTTTAGATATCTTACCATTATCACCATACTCTACATGATCAGTTTGTTCTTTTTTATTTTCTGATTTTTCAGTAGTAACTTTATCATCATGTTTAGAAGCAATATACGATATATAACTTGTATCTAAAATGGTAGTCTCTGTGCCATCATACATGTTTTTTACTATTATAGATCCATTGTTTATAGATACCACATTATAACCAGTCACCCCATTATACGTTACTATATCATCTTTTCTTATAACTCTGTTACTTAAATGGTATTTTGTAAGACTTTTAATATTGACATATCTCTCTGTTATAAGCATAGCACGTATAACGTCATCTACGTCATTATTTACACCAATTGCATGTGGTAGAGCATCGAGATTATTTCTAATAGGTGCTCTTTTAAGAATGTAGTCAGAATATGCTTCTAATTCATCGATACTAAAACCATAATTGATTAAGCTGCTAACAACATCATTAACCATTTTTTCAACTGTGAATTCATCAGGATGTTTAGTAGCGATGTCGTAGATATATTTATGATCGTGTTTCCATGTTACTGTTTCCATAGTCATATAGATCTCTTCTATCAGCTCCTTATAACGTAAATCGTCAACATCAGTTTCAATTACAGGTATCCATGGCAATGGTAAATGTTTTCTGTTAAAATTCATGTTGCTACATTTTTTAGCAATCTCTTCTATAATAACATTAATTAAACTATCTAGTTCTTTAGCATCTGATACTACCGTAGCATTTAGAATGGTCTTTTTACATCTGATTATGCTATCTATATCGAGTTTACCATATGCTTCACTTATAACGTCCAATATAAATGTCGTCACAGCCATCGTATCAGTTTTACTTAAGTTATCTTTATTTATAAGTAATCTTCCGTATATACCTTTGCTTGCTTCCAAAACTTCATTTCTAATATTATCTATTGTCATTATGTACTCCTTATTGTTAGAGGTACCATGCGAGGGTACGTAACATACATAAATTCGATACTGCCTTGTATCTATTTTTATAATATATGTTTGAAATTTAATGGAAACTTAATTAAATGATATAAACATAAAAAGGAGATATTATGGGTAAAATTAATGGAGGAGGGTATAATAGTTTCTACGATATACCTAAAGAAGTAACTAATGTAGATCAGCTTGCTAAGTTTTTAAAAGCATCTGGTCCAGTATTTAATATTTTAAAAAGCTTATTCGGTCTTAACAAAAATAGACATACTGGTACAAGTTCTAAAAGAGATTCTGAAAAAATAATTCATTATGGTATTGAGAATTATTTATGGCAACCAGACGTTGAAGAGGAAACACATTCTGATGTTATCTATAAGCTTATAACAGAACTTAAAGAAGAAGATAGAGTTATGTTACTTGGTAGATTAGAACAGTTAAAGAGAGTACTTAAAGTAGCACCTAAAGATGATAATATTACTTTATACGATAACGTTGTAGAAAAACCTAAAATGAGAGTACATAACGAAGGTGATATGCCTGATCCATCAGACTATGGTATAGATAGAGAAACCATGTCAGAGGCCAAACCTATGGTATGTAACCACTAATCATGATTTTATTTTTAGAAGATTGGCAAAAGTATCCTACTGCTATTGTAGATACTAAGACCACAAATAAATCATTTGTTAGATTGGCAGGCTTATATAAATCTATGGGTGTAGTAAATCATAGTTTTATTTTAGCATTACATGATCCAGAACTACAAGGTGTAGACCCTTATGATCCTAATCTCTCTCAGGAGATGATAGGAAGAATAGTTGTTGAATGTAAAATAAATCCTTGGTATTTCTTTAGAGAGATAGCCAGAGCTCCATCTGCTTCTGGTATTAATCCAGTAAGATTTAAAGCTAATAGAGGTAACATAGCATTATTCTGGTTGTTCTTTAACCATATAACAAGTATGCTTATACAACCAAGACAAACAGGTAAATCTTTTTCTACTGGTATATTGTATAGATATCTTTTAAGTATTGCATGTAATAATACTAAAATGAATTTACTTACAAAAGATAATAAGCTTAGGGTTTCAACTATTGAGGTTATTAAGTCTATTGAGAAAGAGTTGCCTTTCTATTTATTCTTAACTGGTAAAAAAGATACAAATAATAGTGAGGAAATCACTGTTAATGCATTAGGTAATAAACTATCTTCTCACTTGGCACAGATTTCTCCAAAAGCTGCTAGAAACATTGGTAGGGGTTTAACGTCTCCAATATTCCACATAGATGAAATTGCTTATCTTTATAACATTGAGATAACGTTGCCTGCTGCACTTGCATCTGGTGGTGCTGCTAGAGATATTGCTGCTAATAGTGGTAGTCCTTATGGTACGGTATACACTACGACTGCTGGTAGACTTGATACTGATTCTGGTAGATATGCACATAAGCTTTTACAGAACTCTGCACCTTGGACTGAGAAGTTCTTTGATGCTGCTAATGAAAACGTTCTAGTTGATATGGTTAGAATGAACTCAGCTACTGGTAATAAAACAGTTATACTTGAGTTTAATCATAGACAACTTGGTTATACAGACGAATGGTTAAGAGGTAAGATGGAGGATGCTGAATCTGATGGTATAGATGCTGAAACAGACTTCTTAAACATTTGGGCATCTGGTACAGATACGAGTCCTATATCTAAAGATCTATTAAAGATACTTAAAGAGTCGTTAGTTCCAGATTACTATAGCGATATATCTAATCATGGTTACATTACTAGATGGTATGTTACAGAAGAGAAACTTAAACATATTAAAGAAAATGTTCATGTTGTTTTATCATTAGATACTTCTGATGCTGTTGGTAAAGATGATATTGCTCTTACTGTAAGAGATATACGTACTGGTAAAGTATTGGCAGTTGGTAACTTTAACGAAACTAACCTTATTACTTTTTCAGAATGGCTAGTTACTTGGTTTACAGATTTCAAAAAGATATTCTGTATTATTGAGCGTAGATCTTCTGGTGTAGCTATTATAGATTACTTGCTTAAATTGTTACCTACTGCTGGAATAAATCCATTTAAGGTTTTATTTAACTGGGTAGTAGAAGAGAAAGAAGATTATCCAGATAGATTTAAAAACATAGAGGATCCTAGAAGAGGATTTGATCAATCTGTACTTGCTAAATATCGTAAATATTTTGGTTTCGCTACATCTGGTGGTGGTAAAACATCTAGGGATGGGTTATACGGTTCCACACTACTATCTGCTGTTAAGTATACTGGTGCTGGTGTTAGAGATAAGATGCTTATAAATCAATTGTCTGGATTAACTACTAGAAATGGTAGAATAGATCATGCTGTTGGAGGTAAGGATGACCTTTGTATCTCATGGATGCTTAGTTATTGGTGGTTAATAAACGGTAAGAATACTCAATTCTATGGAATAGATCCTAGAATTATATTGTCCTCTGTTGTTAGTACTGCTATAACTACAAGTAACGGTAAAACAATTAGTGTTGAAAAGAAACAAGAACAAGAAGAGATAAAGTTAATGATAGATAAGTTAATGGATTTTCTTAAAATAGAAGTTAATGATTTAAAAGCTGTTTTAATAAATAATAAAATAAAACAACTTAGTAAAGAATTAGATCCTTCAGTTCTACAATCATTTAACATCTCTGGTATGTTGCAAGAGATAAATGATAATAGAAGATTTAAAAGAAAGATGACTAGATAAGATACAAGAGGATTTCCTCTTGTATCTTACATCGACATTGTTTGGTCTGAAATAATGAGTTCTACTGTTTTACTAAAGTTATCTAAACCTATAGCTCTTTTATTAGAGTTCAATATGTTAGCAAGTTTACTATGTTTAAAACTCTTATTGTTAGCAGATACATAAAGTAAAGCTATTAAAGTTGGAATATGGTCAAAAGTCATTGCTATGTTCTCTCCAGCATTCACTCCATTCCAAGTGTTACCTAAAATGGTATAAAGTAATGTTGTATTTATATTAGATAATAAAGGACTATCTATTCCTTTTTGAATGTTCTCTACAAAATCAACAGCATCCATTGGACTATGGTTTATATTAGAACATACGTCTTTGATATATTTTATGTTGTTTCTAACAGATCTAATAGATTTACTTATTTTAAAATAAACATTCTCTATATCAGAAGATGTCAGTTCACCATCTATCATATTTGAATAAAGATAATATGCAGAAAGTATTTCCATTTTAATAGTATCTTCAATACCTAGACTTAGAACACTTTTAAAAGAAGTACTTATCCAAACACTAAAAGCTGTAGTTATTGGTAAACTAATGCTATTAAGTAAGTCTTCGTCTAACAACATCATAAATAAAGTTTTAGTTATGATAAAATCAAAACCAGGTTTATTACTAACAACGTCCTTAAGATCTGTAAAATCAGTATTTTTAATTTTAACATACTGTCTAACATCTACAAAGATTTTCTTATTACCTCTAAAATCTTTTATGTATAATGGATGATTCCATACAGGAAGTTCTACTTCTTCATGGTTTTTACCAGTTATAAAAATAAGACTTACATCATCTTTATTTATGTACTCATAATTCAAATTAGCACTACTTGGGTTCTTAATTGTAAACTCCATTAGAGTAGTTTCTAATTTTTTTACATTAAAGTGCGACCCTATACTTGTTTCATATGGATTTAAAATCATCTTTTCTCCTATTTTATTTTCATTTCATTGAATACTAAATAAGGAAAATGGTATGGCCAAATTTACAATAGATAAAGTTTTACACTTTGGAGTTTCTGATTTACATGACGCTACTGATTGGCAAGTTGCTTTAGACGAGGATTTTAATGTCATTATTGATGAAAGTATCGGGGATAAAGTTAACTTATTGTTATGGCATACTCCATTACCGAAGATAGGAGGTAAGGGTTATTATTCTGATCAAGATATAATATATGCTAGAGCAAGAATATGGCATGGTGATGTTCCAAGTAATTGGATCGTTTTAAATGACAATCAAAACTTTCAAGTAGTTAAGATTACACAAGAGTATATGGAGTCGTATCTTACTGACTCTGATAAGATAGATATGCAATAAGAAAGGAAATAAAAAATGATTAATGTAAGTATTGATAAGCCAATCATACCTGATGATGCTGGCTTCGAACATAAATCTACTAGTTGGCAAATAGCTACAACAAAAGATTTTGAAAACGATATAATGGTAGAGTCTCTTAATGATGAGGAAAACCTTTTAGAATATCATGTTCTAAATAAAATTGAAGAAGATCAAGTAGTTTTTGCTAGAGTGAAAATTCATTTTGATAATGATACAGAAACTGAATGGAGTAGACCTATTACTCTTTCTGAATATCAAAAAGGTTTTAAGTTAAGTAACACTATTGTTGTAACACCTGAGTTATTTATAGACGATTCAATCGTTGATGTTAGATTAGAGGAATTAGAAGTTAGAACTAATGAGTTTAGTCTTTATGCTGGTGTTGGTAAACATATGGCTACGTCATGGACAATTGAAACTGCTACTGGTACAAAAGTGTGGGAAAGATTAGAAGATAAAGATAACCTTACTTCTATTAGAATACCTGAGAATACTCTACAGGACAATAAGTTCTATGTTATTAAAGCTAGACATATTAGCGATACTAACACATCTAGTAATCCTGGTAAAATAACTATAAGTACTGGTTTAAAAGACTTAAATAGAATTTAATAATAGGAGTATAAGATGTTAACATTAAGAATGGCTAAATGGCCAGATGATACTGGTTTAGTGCATGAATCTACTACATGGCAGATTGCTACAGATGCACAATTTGAAAACATTATGGACGAAACAGAAAAGGATGAGACATTCCTTGATATTTGGTACAGTAATGTTGTTGTTCCAAAGAACGAGGTATATTGGGGTAGATCTAAGAGACACTTTGATAATGGTACTGAAACTGATTGGATTAGTCCAGTTAAATTATTACCAGCTGAAGCAGGTGATAATGTAGATATAAAACCAGAGGTTGTTGTAGAGACTCCTTATGCTTTTATAGATAAAGAAGAAGTTCTAGATGAAAATCAAGAACAAATCACTTTAAAATCTGGTGCTTTCAGATGTAAGCATGATGGACATCTTGCTACTAACTGGATTTTAAGAGATGGTGCTGGTAGAGCAGTGTATATTAAAATGTATGATAAAGTAAATAAGAATGAGTTAATTCTTAGTAAAGCTGAAGTTGATATTGAAAATGTTAACAATCTTACATTAGAAGTATCACATGTAACTGCTAACAATTATGAATCTGCATTTGGTAGACATAAAATCAATCTTAATAAATATAAGTTTGAAGTACTAAGCAATACTCATTCAGTATCTCCTATTAAAGACTATAAGTTTGAGTTCAAAGTTCTTAGAGGTGTTTTTGAAGAATATCCATTGGATAGAATCAAAGTTAGAGATACTGATAATAAAGTTGTTTATGAAAAAGAACTTAAAGATGAGAACTTTATTATTATTGATAGAGAGATCCTTAAAGAAAATTCTACGTATTTCGTAGACTTTTATCAAAAAGATATTGTTGGTGAAGTTAGAACAATTGTATTTAGTACAGTTGATAATAAAGGTACTTATGTAATTGATCCAGAGTACGTTTATAAAGAAACTATTGAAGATAGCGGTATGACTGCATCTAACATTAGACAATGTACTTCTGAACAATTATTAGACAATGGTATTCCTTTAGCTATAGAAACTGATGGTACTATTAAGATGTTTAATTTTGATAGACGTTTAAATACGTTTACAATTTCAGACTTACCTGTATCATTCCTTAAAAAATCTACAAATGATCATGAGCATCTTACTGTTAGACTTCTTGACGTTGATAGAATTATTGTTGATAGACCTACTGGTGAAGACAACGCACCAGAGTTTACTGTATTTGATTACGAACATCAAGTACTTAAAGGTATTAAAGAAAGAGCTAATGAAACTAAGTCAACTGGATTAACTAATAATCTAGCTATCAATCTTAGTGGTAATGAATGTTTCTATTTTGCAAAAGATGATGATGTTCTTAAGTTCAGAAGACTTGATACTAAAACAATGGAGGTTACTGATTTAACAATAAGACCAGATTTACTGGATGAGGATGCTAATTTAGTTTATATAGGCGATGGTAGATTATTATCATTTAACTCTAGTTCTAAACACCTAGTTTATACTTACGATATCAAAAATGATTTATGGAATGATGTTACACTTGTTCCAGAGAGATTTAGAGATCTTAAGATGACAAGTTTTATGAGAAAAGATGGTAGAGTAGCTTCGTTCAATACTGGTAACGGTACTAATGATGTTCTTTTATTTGATCCTTCTGATAATACTATGGTAGGTCTAGTTAATGACCTTGATGATACTATTGATTTAGACACAACTATAAGATTGAGAAATGGTGAATTCCTTAGATTAAAATCTAATACAGAGAATTCTAAAATTTATATCTATAAATAACAGATATAATAAAGATGGATTAATTTTTTTAATCCATTAATTTGAAATATTTAAAAAATACAAAAAGGAAAAATTATGAATATTCTTAATGCGAGTCCACAAGCGATACTATTGGGTACTGATGATAAGTCAGCTGTTATTGTAACACCTGAAAGAGATCCGATTCCACAGCATTTGCCTAAGTTCTTTTTATTTGCTCAAAAGGGTCAAACTGTTCCATCATTAGTAGGTGGTGCTAAAATGTTAGCTACATATGGAGCTACTTCGTTTGACAAATTAAGTAAATATTATAATCATGCAACATTATTTGCAACTTCTATTGCTGGTGAAGCAAATACATTAATGGTTCAAAGAGTTGTTCCTGATGATGCAAATCCAGAATCTAACTTTACATTATATGTAGATATTTTAGAAGATGATGTTCCTAACTATTTAAGAAATAGTGATGGTAGCTTAGTTCCAGATGGTTCTGGTGGTTATGAAGTTGATAGTGATAATGAAACTATCAGAGGACATAGAATCAAATATATTAAAGCTTATAGCCCAGAAGGTTTAACTTTAGGTACATCTGTTTCTACTGAAGGTACTATGGAAGATGCTGATGGTAATAAATCAACTATGATTCCTGTTCTTGATTTTAAAGCTAAATATCAAGGTGAATACTACAACAATGTTGGTGTTGCTATTGAAAGTCTTTTACAATCTAAGATTCCTGGTACAATCATTACTAAAGGTAAAGTTTTACCATATAAACTTAAACTAGTTACAAGACCAAGTAAAAAAGCTACTTTTGTTACTCAAAAATCTTTATATGGTGAAGAAAGTGTAATGTTTTCTCTTAAACAAAATGCTATCAATCCTACAACTGAAGCTGGTTTTGATTTAGATGCAGTATTCCCTGAGCAATGGTCTAATGAGACAGATCCTGCAATGCCACTTAAATATAGTGATTATGAAAACGTTCATGTTTACTATGCTAATGTAGAAAAAATTCTTGGTACTATCATGGAGCTTGAAAAAGAGTATGTTAGTTCTGAAATTAAAACTTGGCATGATGGTATGGATGCAAGTACATTATCTTGGTTCGATTTTACTACAGATGATAAAGAAGACTTACAAGAAGATGAGATTCATTTACTTGGATTATTCAACTGTAAATCTAGTAAACTTGTTAGATATTTTACTATGGTACACGATGATGCAGAGGTTGCTTCTACTGAAACAATGAGAGAGATTCAAGTTTCTAGTAAAACTCCTATCTTCTTAGAGGGTGGTTCTGATGGTACTTTAAGTAACGAGATGTACGAATCTTTAGTTGTTAGAGAGATGCAAAAATATTTAGATCCAGATTCTGAAGTTATGGATATGGCAGTTAATGTTGAATCTATTATGTATGATTCAGGTTTTACTTTAGCTACTAAAAAAGAACTATGTAACTTTATCGCTTTAAGAAAAGATACTATGGTTATGCTTTCTACACATGATGCAAGTCTTGGTGAAAAATTCTTACCGTTATCTGATGAAAGAGCTATTGCTGTAAATCTTAAAACAAGATTAAAACTTACTCCTGAGTCTGATTACTTTGGTACTAAAGTTATGCGTGGTGTTGTTGTTTCTGGTACAGGTCTTCTTACTGATGGATCTATTAAAACTAGAGTTCCACAACTATTAGAGATTGCTACTAAATCTGCTGCATATATGGGTGCTGGTTCTGGTGAATGGAAACATGTTAATATGTTTGATAGAGCTCCAGGTAACATTATTCATAATCAAAAAGATTTACAGCCTGCATTTATTCCTGCTGGTGTTAAACCTGCACTATGGAATGCTGGTATGGTATGGTCACAACCTTTTGATAGAAGACAATACTTCTTCCCTGCTATTCAAACAGTATATGAAAACGATACTTCTGTACTTAACTCTTACTTTACTGTAATGGCTATCTGTACATTGAATAAAATTGCAGCTGAGGCATGGAGAAACTTTACTGGTGAGTCAGACTTATCTTCTGCACAATTAGCAGATGCTGTTGTAGCATTCGTTAATGATAGAATTGCTAATAAATTTGATGGTAGATTTGTTATTCATCCAGAAGTACAATTTACTACTGCTGATAAACAAAGAGGTTACTCTTGGAGTCTTGTTACTAAAATCTATGCACACAACATGAAAACTGTAATGGTTAGTAGAGTTGAAGCTTATAGATTAGGTTAAACAACAACTATCTACGGGACATCCCGTAGATAAACCAAATTAAATCTAAATAAATAAAAAAGGAAGATATTATGGCTGAACCAATTCACGCTGCTACTGCGACTAAAAGTAAAACTTTTTCTACTCCTCTTGAGAGAGTTAAAGAGGCTTTAACTGCTGGTACTTATAATAGAAACAATGAAAAAATGTTGAATGTTGACTTCGGTGGACAATTCGGATGGTCTCCTAGATTAGGATATATCGATGGTGGTAAAAACTATAGTGAGTGGATTTCTAATCACAAATACATTTCTAAAAATGTAATTGCTGTTGTTTTACAGACTCCAAGATTCTTTGACTTTATGCCAGATCCACAAAAATGGATTACTACATTTAAATCACTTATTGAATTACATTCAAAAAGCATTGAAGGTCTTACTTCAGGGTTAACTGTAGAGTATTCTGAACATGCTGTTGGTGGTGCTGGTGAGATGCAAGAAGAGGTAACTAACGTTACTAGAGCTAGATCTACTATCACTCATACATTTGAGGAAAAAGCTGGTAAACCAATTAACAGATTCTTAACTGATTGGATTAGATACGGTCTTATGGATCCTGATACTAAACATGCACTTATCGGTACAATGGCTAACTGGAAAGATGAGTTATATACTCCAGAGTATTATACTGCTACTATTTTATATATGGAAACAGATATTACAAATAGACATATCGTTGAAGCATGGTTATGTACAAACATGGCTCCTAAATCAAATGGTGAAGTAGTTGGTAAAAGAGATTTATCTGCTGGTGGCGAAGCTAAAGAGATGGCTATTGAGTTTACATCTATCACAATGTACAATGAGCCAGTTAGAAGATTAGCACAGAATTTACTTGATGAAATGACAACTATTAAAGTTGATCCACATCAATTACCTATGTTTGTTAGTGAGAAAACTTCTGATGCAAAAGATAAACACTTACAACCTAAAGATGCTCCTATTGGATATGATAATACACATTCAAAAGCAGAAAATGAAGCTGCAGCTAAAGCAGTTAAAAACAATACACATACTAACTAAAAAAATAAAAAAAGATAGTTATATACTACATAGCATTATGCTATGTAGTATATGTGTTATTTGATGTTTTCTAACATCTCTGCTTGTAATGCTTTGATGTGCGACTTAGACGCTTTAAGCATGCTGTGTTTAACTGATAGTTGGATATCAGGTCTACTTACAGACTTGTCTGTACCAGGAACTCTAAATGTTTTCTCTCTTGTAACTGCAGCTGTAACAGATCCAGAACCAGTTGGACCATATGGGAAGTCGATAATAACTTTATCTACATCTTTATCTTTGTTAAATGTGTTAGTTGCAATCTTTGCAGCTTCATCTGTAGTAGCAGAGATAAACTCACCTGAGTGTTTGAATACATCTTTAAGTACTGATTTTTCAATATCTGTACCTTCGTTAAAAACCTCTTTATCTGTATAACTAATTGTAGCTACACCTTCTGCTGTGTTTGTTTCATACATGTCTTCTTTAAACGTAATTGCCATTGTGGACTCCTTAAAATGTTGTTTAAATTGGTAAACTTATTACCATCATATATACTAATTGTATATAAAAGTTAACCTAAATTATTAGGCGACTGGATCCAATCGACTATTGATACCTACCAATGTCTACTTAAATAATATATAACTGTATATAGTTTAAAACCCAATTTAATTGATATTATATATAAGGAGTTTATTATGGCTATATCGACAGATAGAATGTCTGTTAGTACTGCAGGTAAAGTTAGTAGTTTTCTATCTAATTTTTCATCTGCATCTGAAAGTTCTAAATTTAGTAAAGTTAGTTCGGCTAATAATTTATTTAAGAAAAGTGGATTAGACATTGTTGGTGGTTTAAGTAAAAGTGATAAGCTAAATAGGATAGCTGGTGGTATGGATATAACTTCTATAGGTAAAGCTATGAATAGTACAGATAAGCTATCATTGGCTAAGAACGCATTAAGTGCTTTAGATAAAAATAAATCATTATTAGGCGGTAGTATTGGATCTAAAAATATGACAGATGCTATATTCGGTGATTGTCCAGATATGTATGGAGCATTCGGACCTGATTCGGCATTCTTTGAAAGTTTAATGTTAGGGTTAGCTTTAGATATGGAATGTTCTAAAGGACTTATAAATGATTTATTATCTGCTACTAACGTAACGGATGTAACTTCAGCAGTAAGCGGTGCTCTGGGTAAAGTTGTAAGTGGTACAAAAACAGGATTAAAAGCTACTAACATGCTTAATGAGATTAGTGGTATGGGGCTCAAATTTGGTTCTAATAATACTAACATTGTTAGTGGTTTAATTTCTAAAACAGATCTAAATTCAAGTAAAAAACCGAAGGATGCATTCGGTTTAATTAGTAGTGCTATTGGAAATACTGATGCTTATAACTTTAAAAATAATAAAGTGGCAACAGATGTAGCTATAAAGAATTCATTGTCTAGAACACCAAATGTTAGCATTGGCAGTAGTCCTTCTGCACCTAGTACAAGTGATTTATTAGGATCATATAGTAAAAAAGCAGATACTGGCCCCACTACAGATGAATATTGTAAAATGGGAGCATGGGCTAAAATGACAAGTCATGCCAGTAAAGCAGTTAGAGATGAATGTTCTGATAGAAAAGAGAATGCCAGAGTTGCTAAACAAATGGGTGAGAAATTTAGAAAAGAACTCGAATATGTAGAAAATGGTGGTATATAGTTATATGTATAGTTGTGGATATCCACAACTATACATATATTAGTTTCTATCTGATAATGCCAAAGAATGATCAGCCAAGAATCCACCAACGTAACCCATAGAAAAGTTACCTGTTCTGAATCCCCAATATGCTGGAGACATTAAGCTATCAGCACCATATTTTAATTTAGATAATCTCATCTTAGCTTTAGGAAGTGTATACATGTCCGTTAACAGGTCTCTAGACGCTAGGGTAGAGATATATCTACCGAAGACACTATCGTCGTCTATACCACTCTTAAAAGCTCCAAAAAGACTAGCATCTACAGGAGCAACCATTAACTGACTAAAATCAGTAATAGAAAACGATACATCTAACGCTAAAGCTCTCTTTTGTTTATTAAAAGCTAGATTCGATGTTCCTCTAGTTATACTTAGGTCAGTAATCATCCCTAACTTAACATTATGTACTCCTTTAAGAAAAGCCTTACAAATAAATGGAGATGTGTAAGATGCTTTACCAGCAGCTAATGGTAATGTTCCAGCCATAATCATTGCTAAAGGTATATAAATGTTTTGTATTTGAGATATAGTATTACCATATGGAGATATAAGTTTCATATTATAACTTAATTTTGGTAACGAAGCTGAACTATCTTCCCACATCTTAGGTATGTCTATATATGCTCCACCGAATAATGTTGGAATTATATTGCTTAAACCGAATGATAAACTATCCAAAGCACCTGCCGCTATATCTTTAGCAGCATTAACAACATTTCCAACTCCATCTGCTACATTACCACCAGCAAAAGAAAAGTTAGCTTGTCGTGCACCCTTAGCGATACTTTTAATCTTATCACCAGCAGGAACATCTGTAACGCTGTTACTAAAGCTCTCTGTAACACTACCAACGTATTCTACTTTGAATATAGCATGACCACCACCGCCTTTTACTGCACTTTTAAAATATTCAGTGGCACTAGGTATCGGAGTATTTTTCTGCTCAGTAGCTGTTGTCTTATACGTACCATCTTTTAATGCTTGTAGATCTTTTGGATCTTGCTTAGTTGCAGGTGCAGGATCATCTTCTTTACCTTTCTTCTCTTCTCCATTAAATAAATCTCCAGCACTTGTAAGAACATCCTGTAACCATGATGTAAAATCATTATCTGGTTCTTTTATCATTGGACCAGTAACGGCTTGATGAAAACTTTCTTCATCGCTAAATGATTCATGTGCTAAACGTTGTATTTCTAATTGTCTATTAGCCATTAGTTGTGCTCTCGTAGCTATAGCAAAAACATCTATGTAGTTATCATCACCTATTATATCTGGCATTAATTTATGCATCTCAGCCATATCAGCTTGGTTTATTCTAACAGGAACACCTATTTGTCCTTTACCACCACCTGGCATAAATTCTGGTATTAAAACTCCCAACTCTGTAGCCATACTACTTACAATAGTATTAACGGTTGCCCAGTAAGTATGCATTGTTGGATTTAAATAATAAAAGTTAAAAGAGTCATCACCAAGTATAACATTCTTTAATCCTTTTAACATCCAAATACTAACACTAATTACTGGTAACATTAAGAAAACAGCAACGTTTCCAACTACTTTACCAAGATCGTACCATATTGGACTTCTACCAGTAGAAGCAACTATTGTTGTTTTATAATCCATACTTCTTGTAAAGAATGTAAATAAACTATTAAACTTAGGAACTCCGAATTCTAGATAAAGGTTCTGTTCATTATCATCTATAGCTTCTGAGTAATATCTACCCATACCTATATTTCCTTTAGTATGTACTGTAACCTCATTTCTATCCATACGTCTACCCTGTACTCTAATATCAGCATATCTTGTAAACTGTGGTTTACTGTTTATTCCTATATTACCACCCATACTTGTATCTGTAAATTTTATATCAGCACTACTAAAGTATCTATTTTTAGCATGTAATGGGTCTAAGTCAGCTCCTGAAATCATGAATACAGATTTAATCCATGATCTATCTATTTTATCAACTTTATCGTTAATGTTTTTATTGGCAGTATTATTTTTAAATATAACCTTATCTTCTAGGGTTATTAATTTTGAATATTCAATTGGTTTTTTTGCCATAGTAAATCCTTATTTTATGGTATATCAATTAAATGTAGCTATCATAACTACTGGTAATTAAACCAGTAGTTATGTTACCAATTATGTAGTATACAGCTATTATCTTTTTTACAATCAAATAGATCTATAACTGATTGTAACATTTCTCTACTATCTTCAGTAGCAATATTTTCATCTTCTTTTAAACTCTCACTTATCTCATTCTTTGCTTGGTCATCGTCTAAATCAATAGATAATAGATCAAGAGATTCAATACTTAAAGTTTTATACTTAGTAGCATGTTTTATACCAGGTTCTATAACGAAGTCCCATGTAACCACTTGGCTAAGAGTTTTAACTACTACACCATTTATAATAACATCTTTAGTTAAAGATCTTATAGAGAATGCAACATTAGCATCACTGTCTTCAAGTAGTTCTTTTAAGAACTCAGCTTTAGGACCATTAGGTTTTACCTTACCTTTTATAAGAACTAAGTTCTCATTACTACCAGGTTCTTTCTCATTAGTTTCTTCTAACCAGATTTCTTTTATGTGTGCACATACGTTCTCTGGATTTATAGTTAAGATTCTGGTCATATAATCATTCATCGTCATAGATGGTTGTTTCTTAGGATGACCTACTTCAGCTTTTAAAAAACCATTTTTAATTCTACGCATAAGTATAGAACTACTCTCGAATAATTGTCTAGCACCATCTAATTTGTAGAAAGCACCTGCAGAGTTAAAAGTATTTAATGCTCCAAGGTTAATCGTATAGTAACCATCAGCATCTACTTCTAAATCTTTATTCTTTATATTCTTAGTAGTTTTGATACTACTAAAAACTATTTTATTATTACCCATATCAGCTCCTTAGGCTTTTATCATGTCTTCAACAGCATTTGATTCTGTTTCTTTATTAACTAATGCACTAGTTATACCATCTTTAAAATAACTACCAGATAACTTAGACATCGTACTAGTGAAACTATAGTAAATGTTAAGTAACGCAATATATGCAGGCATATTTTTCTTCATAGCATTTATATCTTTAGATAGTTTTCTATATAGCATAGTCTTATCATCTTTGTTTCTAGCTACAATGGAAGCTAACAGTTCCATACCTAATGGATTGTCTCCAATGCTTGTACCAGCATATTTACTAGATAATTTAAATAGATTAGAAACATCTTCATAATTTAAGAACCACGGTATATTACCATGTATTAAAAATTCATCGAATAAATCATAAATGTTACCATTACGGATTATAAGATTAACATTATGTGTAAAGATGTCGCCTTTTGAAAATTCTAACACTATATACTCTTTACCATCAACAAGAACTTCATCAGTCATATTTGGACTAAGCTCTATACTTACAGGAGCATTAACAACAGCATAGTTATTATTTTCATCAATTATAGCATATATAGATAATACTGTAACAGTATCACCCATAATAGCTAATTTTTTATTTATATATCTAGATGGAAACATAACTATTATATTTTCTTTTGTAACCATTCCACCATTAGTTTCTTTAAAATAAGATCTAATAGCATCAGGTTTTCTTTTTAAATTTTTAGTTATGTATGTGTTCATAAGCTAACCTAGATTATTTCTATCTGAGTTAACAGATAATCTACTAGTAAATCAACACTTGCATACTTAGCAGCTTTCTCAGGAGTTAACGACGAATCCATTTTAGAATAGCTTTTCATATATCCAACAAAACTTGAAGCATTTGTTTCATGGTACATAACATCACACACAAACTCTTCTACTATAGCATTAACATCAAAAAGATCCATATAGTTCTTTTCATTCATGAATTCAACTATAACCATGCCAATGTTATTAAGTAACGTTTCATCAACTTTGGCTTTACTAGCAGTATCCATAAAGTTAGTAACAACATTTTGAATACCTAATCTGTAAGCCATTCTATACTGTTCAAGTGTAGCCATCTTATTCTTCATAGTTTCAGCACTAACGTGTTTATTCCACTCTTTAAGATAAGTTTCTTTATTGTTAGTAAGTGTAGTCAATCCAGCTGTTTTAGCACCAGATAATACTGCACCATATATAACTTCTGGTTCACCACCATCATTAAGGAATTTATCGTAAGACTCTTTAACTACAACTATGTTTTTTAAACTATCTGCTTTAAGGATAACTTTACCTATTTTAGCATTAGAATTTATAAGTTTAACTAGATTACTGATCTTAGCATCTAAAACGATGTTTAAAGTACCTATAACGTCATTATACATACCAGAAGTAGCTCTAACGCCTGTAGGCATTTCATGTACAAGATTCTTAGCTATGATAGAAAGAACAAAGAGATCTAAAGCATATCTGCCATCTGTTACTTTTGTACCAAGACCAATATAACTAGTATTGTCAGCAGTTACTCTGTTTAAATATGTAGTCCATATTCTTTTAAGATCTGCATCAGAAATAGTCATAGCAAAATCTTTAACCATTTTATCCATTTGACCACCACCAGCTTTAATGTATGATCTGATAACTTCTACTTCAGGAGTAGGTAAAAGAACTGCGTTATTGCTAAGCTTAGTATTCATAACGCCATTAATATTAATGATGTTTCTACTAATAAGTTCTTCTATAACTTCAGGAACTTCAGCAGTAATGATATTGATGTCAGTAAATAAAGATTTATTTATCTTATCACCAAGGATAGTATTTACTTCTTTACCAAATTCTTTCATAACTGGAATGATTGAATCTTTAATATAGCTAACTTCATTTCCAAGTACATTAGCAAGTTTAACATCGATACCTTGAAAATCACCACCTTGTACACCATAAACAGGATTAATACTACTAAGAATACTTCCAGCATATACATTTATTGTTTGATTATTCTTTGTAAGCTCAGCAGCTACATTTTTAATAATTTCATTACCCATAATTTAAAATCCTTATTTTAGTTTTGTACTAAACTATTTTTTAGTTTAAGTGCAACTATATTACTTATAGTGCTAGTATTTTCTTCAAGTTCAGATATATTTGTTGGATTGTGAAATATATCACTTCTATCAGAAGACATTTTATTAACAGTACTTGTAGCGATAGCGTGTATCGCTTCTAACATAACTTCATTTTTTGTGCCAGACGCACTAACTTTTGATACAGTCATTTATTATCCTTTTTTAATTAGCATTTCATTAAAATGCGTAAGCTAGGGCAGTAACCCTAGCTATGTTAATATTATTTAAAATACATCTCAACGGCTTTATCTCTAACCAGATCTAATACAGTATTTGTAGTACCGATAATATTTGGACTATTTACAATCCTAGCCGCAATACTTCTTGTACTAAATAACGCCTCTACTTCTCTACCACTTTCTGTTTTAATATCATAATCGTAAACATCGCCTACAGTAGACTTTAATTGGTTTGCTATAACAGCTTTATCTCCTATACCCATTCCAACATTATCTTTAATGCTTATTTTTATTTCCACATTGCCTTCAGTTAATGGTTTACCCTTTATAGAATAACTGCTATTTACTTTACCAGTTAACGAACTATTAAGGTTATCCTTACCAAGATCTTTGTCTGTTTTATCTGTGATCTCTTTTATGCTTTTACTCATGTCATCTTTTTCACAGTTATAGTAAACAACTATCTTAGTTATAACCCCTCTCATTTTAGCTTTAGGACTTCTATTCTTTATATTCTGTAATATAGATAAAGATTCTTTATCCAATCTAGAATCAGCCCCAGGCATCATTCCATCGGATATAGTAAATAGTAAGTCATTTGGCTCTACTTTGTCTCCAACATTAAGTAAGTTTATGATATCATCGCTAGCTTTAACTATAAAACTCTTAGATTTAACTACTGATGTCCCTAACTTATCAGATATCTTTTTAGAAATAGTACATGAATCCTCATACGTTTCAGTATTTTCCATTAAAGCTACTTTAATAGTGTTACCAGTTTTATATATAACTCTTGTTTTATCGAAGATATCTGGTTCGAAGAAATGTTTATCGTAAGATACCGTATTGCCTTTCTTAAATTTATCACCTTTATCAAGATCAGTTATGAGTACATGCTCATAAGATACTCCTGCTTCTTCTTTTGTAAACCATGATCCAAGTTTAACTGTCTTTTTCTTACCATTCTTAAAGACAATTTTTATATTACTTTTGCTAACTGATTCTACTACGCCATCATCTTCAGCCATATAACAATAATTCTCATCTAGTCTATATGGTAATACAGCCTCATAACCAGTTCTAACTGGTGGAACTCTCATTTCATTTATAGCTATACTGTGGCTATTTTGAATATTAACAAAGTTAAGTCTTTTAGGATCATCGCTTGTACTAGCTGGTGCTAATAAACCACTTGTACTTAGATAGTTATCAGGTTTTAGATCTTTCTTTTCAGTATCAACCATTCCTCTAACTGTTTTTATTTTAGGATTAGCAGACATGTATGCAGAAACACCAACATCACCACTATCTTTAACTCCTTCAGATATAACACCTATCTCACTACTATGTATAACCCTTGTATCCATAGACATTGATTCTTTAGATCTACCACCAGAACCCAAATAAGTAACATCTTCATTTTGTTTAAGACTTGCTATAGGATTAAGATTATCAACTAACGCAGAAGTACTGTCATTATTTATATCTCTCCATACAGCATAAGGATCCATAGTTATTTTAGATTTAGAGAAAACATTTTTATTCTCATATTCTCTAATGCTTTTAACAAGCTCTGTATAAAGCATACCAGAAACTCTTTCATATCCTTTTATAAGCATACCATTAGCATTATTAGGATCAATATAGTTGTTATCCAACAATAACTCAGATGCTTTTATAAGTAGTCCTTTAAAAGTCTCAGGTTCTTTCATAGTATTAAGTATCGATTTAGTTACTGGATCTACAAACATATTTTCCATAAGTTTAATCTCAGTAACATATAGTGGAGGAAGACTCATACTGTTAAATAGTACTGGGAAGTACTCTCTTTTATTTAAAAGAACTAATTCTATATCTTTAGTATAGTTTCTTAAACCAGCAATACCAGCTAATATCATAGTAGCAAGTTTATCGTTCTTATTTAAAATAACTTTCTTATCTTTAAATGTGAGTAAATACTCATCATCTGTTAACTGATATCGTTTTGTTCTATCCATTATAGTATGTTTAGCCTTTAACAACTTTAACAAACTATTAAAACCTATATAATAAGACAGTAATATTGCAACAGGTATTCTCTTTTTAAAGATCTTTATAAATGCTGCTTCTATTGGCATGTTGTTTTTATTTATATTAAGCTGTGTATAGATATCATCCATAGGTTTCTTTTTACTACCAGAACCTATATAAAGGTTATTGTCAAAATCCATATAGATTAACTCAGTACTGTTTTCAACCCTACCTACTAAAACATATTTTCCTTTTTCTTCAAGAACGTTAAGTAATGCTTTTATATCGGTTTTAAGTTCAGCTCTATTCTTATAGTCGAAACTATACTTTATATTTCCAAGTTTAAACATTTTAACATATCTACTTATCTCAGAATATAGGTTAGGCAGTTTAAAATCCATTAATTTAACTGGCATCAGAACAACATTTTTTATTTTCTTATTTGTTTCACTAGCTTCTATAAGCTTTTTTCTAAACCAAAAACCAACATCATCTTTTTTCATATCAGCTTTAGTAACAAATGATTTACCAAAATAAGATGTAAGTGCTACTTTATTATAGTCTATCTTTCTTATAGGTTTATCTGTACGCTGTTTTCTAAGCTTATAAGTATT
>Ga0256828_1000550_pt1 | contig 24697 bp, 24 predicted proteins | sample CV88metaG_FD_185993 | JGI IMG/M metagenome (GOLD analysis project Ga0256828, IMG submission 185993) | Hydrothermal vent microbial communities from East Pacific Rise, Pacific Ocean - CV88 | ecosystem: Environmental > Aquatic > Marine > Hydrothermal vents | place: Pacific Ocean: East Pacific Rise...
TAAATCTGCAAAATTATGAGATTCGTCTACAATAATGAAAATATTACCTTTTATAGATTTAATCATATCGATAAGTTTATTCATAGCTTCATAATGACATAAGATAAATTTCTCATTATTATATTTCTTATTGTCTTGTAAATTAAAATATCTCTGTGGTTTTTTATAAATAGTATTCTCTAGACTATCTATCCAAACTTTTCTTAATGTCGCTAATGGACATATAACAATTATCTTATCTACTTTCATAGTTTCTGCAATAGCTAAACTTGTAAACGTTTTTCCAGAACCTGTAGCTAAATCTAATAACGCTCCTTTATAACCTAAATAAAATTTAGCTTTATTGTAGAAATCAAAAGCTTTTTGTTGATGGTCTAAGATTTTAAATTTCATTAGTTTATCTATTTGTTTATAATCTAGTTTATTTTCTATTTCAGTTTCATTATATAAATCATATATCCAAGTTTCATTTTTTAAGACTTCTAAGGTTTCTTCTATAGATTTAATATCTATACCATAACTATATTTTCTTTCTGATTTAATTATAGTAAATAATTCATATACTTCTAACGCAAATAGAGTATAAAATTCAAAGGTTGTTTCCTTAAAGATATAACTAGAATTATAGTTCTTGAATAAAACACTAGCTTTTGATTTACCGAGAATTTTTAGAACATTTCTTAATAGTCTATTACCTCTAAATTTTAATGTAATTAAATCTGTTTTCTTATCTATAGAAAGTATTTGCATTTGTTATCCTTTAATAAAATCAAAAAAAAAATAAAGATTAAGTGTGCTTGAGATTACAGCATACTTAGAGAATTCTTTGATGAGATTATAGGTTCCTCATTTTATCCACTACGATTTGTAGTAAATCCTCACGATCGCTTTTTTATACTAGTAACATTTCTAGTATCCCTTATAACTACTCTAGTTTCCAATCCTGGTTGATCCTTGCGAGACCACTAATAGTTCGCTAAAACTAAACCTATCATTTCCACTAAACATCATCAACCTTGCGAGTATCAGATGCCCAAATTCTATATTGCTATAGTTTGGGATTAGACCGCTTTCGTTATAAGGTGACGAGACCTTTCGCTTTTTTTTTTTGTTTTAAACGTAAACATGTTATTAATTACGGAGAGGTAGTGTTCGCCTGAAGCTTCGTAAGTTTCCCTACGAAATACTTCACTACCTCTTATCTATATAACTGGTATTATATAGACGGTGATATTACTATCACTGAACATCGCACTTGCACACCATTACTGAATAAGATTTTATATCTTGTGAAAATTTCATTTTTTATCCATTGTGTTAATATACAATTTTAATACTAATGAAAAAAAAAGAGTGTATGGATTATTTCCCATACACTCTTAAAACTCTACTCGCTAGACGTTGAACGTCTTCAGGTAGAGTTTTAATTTTTTTAGAACTAGAGACTCTACCTGTCTCTAGTTCAAGGGTATATTTGATACCATTTAATCTACATAAAAACATATTTGTCTCCTTATGTTTTTATATTTTATATATGTCACCATATATACAGACTCTCTATTAGAGTCAACTATCTATTTTTATAATATAGAATCTATAATCTTTCAGTTGTATCTAAAAGATTTAATATATTCTCTAAGTCTTTTATCTTAGAAAATTTTCCTAAAACTTTCCTATCAATAGTTAATCTTGGACTATCTTCAAAATAACGTCTCTCTATAACATCATTTAACCAAGCTAATCTTTTAAAACAATCTGTACATTCAAGTTTATTTAGTTTATCTAATTGTTCTTGAGTTAACTGATTTAAATTATAAACTTGATTTATAAGATAGTCTATTTTTAGATTATCGTTTTTCTTAGATGTTTTTAGTGATCTCAATACTATAGATTTTGAAATGTTATTAGAAACCAACGCTAAAGTTTTATAATCTAATTCTATGTTTTTATTAGACTTTATTAGATCTATATATTCTAGTATAAATCTTTTTATCTCTTCTACTATCTTTTTATGTTTTAAGAACATATCTTTTTTATATTCTATATAAGATATATCTCTATTTTTAAATAGTTTATAACTTTCAACATAAAGCTCTAAAACTTTATTAAGAATTATCTGACCGTCTTCAAAATCTAATAATAGATTAAAAGCTTTTACAAAGTTATAATTTCTTATATATCTTAAAGAATCATCAATGTAGTATGTATTTAAAGACTGTCTTCTTCCTACTCCTAATACTAAGAAGTTTTGATCTCTAACATAATAGAACAGTTGTAAAACTAAATTATTCTTTTTAGATAGTTTAAATAGATTTTCTATATTAACTCTAGAAATAGGTATTTCTAAAAACTCAGCTAGTTCAGTTTTTGTTATATATTTACATGCTTGCCAATATAATTCTCTAAACTTTTCGAAGTTTAACTCTTCTACAATATAAGATTCTAATGTATGTAAATCCATAGTTATAGAATTTCTAATTGTTTTATTGTTTAATAGATCTTTAAAAGATTTTCTTCTATAAACTATATACTTCTTTTGTCTAAAGAATAACTTAAATCTAGTTTTTGTTAGTCTTATCAATATTTTCTCCTTAAAGTTTTATTTTAGTATTATCTTTACAAGTAAGCGTAATGTTCCTATCATTAAACAAAATTCTAATATTATGTTTAAAATTTTGTAAACTATTGTATATGTCTATGTTATCATCATTATTACTTTCTAAAAAATTTATAATTTCAGAACGTTCTTTTTCCGTAAGAGCATCATACCAATGAGACATTTCAAGAGCTTTCGTATAAGAGTAGTTTAAATCTATTTTTAAGAGATTGATATACTCATTTATAAACTCTTCTAAATCGTATACGGTATTTTTATTCATATCGTATTCTACTTTATAAGATTTGTATTTAAAAATTATTTTCTCGATATGAATTTTAAATAATAAACCTTTAAATCCTGCTAAATTTCTACTGACATGTTCGTAGTGAAAACCTTTGTGTTTAAAACTATTTTCGAGATAGCGATTAATTTCCTCTATCATCATATTTCTCCTTTTTAAATAGATTCTTTTATACTTAAGATAACTATATGTTATCTAACCTCTTGTCTAGTTAACTCTATTATTATAATATATTAATTTATATTTTTGTATAAACTTTTAATTCTTCTATTATATTGAAACTATACTATACCGCTATACCGTTGATATCAATTGTTTAATGGAATACTTAATATTCTATTACACAGTTGATATTACAACTATTAGCTTATAGCTTATAATTATGGTAAGTTAATATTGATTAATTTATTATAGTTATAATTTTTCTTACCCAGGAGAAACAACAAAGGAAACAAGTTGACTCGGAACTAGGATCAAGAACTATACTAAAGTATGCTAAACAATGATTTTCAATGGGCAGTGGGTAGGTAGGGTCGAACGCAGTGAGACAATAATAATAGAAACAATATCTTCTTTCTCTTTTGGGAAAGGAGGGAGGGCGAAGCCCTTCTTTTTTTTTTATTTTTTTTTCTCATTTATATAAAATTGATAAAATATAAAAGGATAAAAAAAAAAGAAGGAATAAATTTAGTACATAAAAAATATTTTAATGAAGCAAAAGTTCAGGCTGAATTGTATAGACGATTAACAAATCTAGGTATAAAAGTCGGTATAGAATATAAAATTGGTAGAAGTAGATGCGATTTGATTATTATAAAAGATGATAAAATCAAAGGAGTTATTGAGGTAAAAAAGAAGAAACGTAAGTATTTTAATAAACATACTAGTCAATACCATAAATATAGTTTACTAACAATACCGACTATTTATTGCTTAGGTTTTAACAATATAGAACCAACAATCAACTATGTTATTGAACATTTTTTAACAGATAAAGTTGAGAAAGGCATTATTGTATTTAATAATTGATATAAAGGATAACAAATGTGTAAGAGATTAGAGTTTAAATTAGATACATTATATAAAGAGAAAGATAATATAGATCCGAATCTAATAGATATTGGAATACATAAATTATATCATGAGCATACAGATATTAAAAGTAGATTAGATATTATAATTTATTTATACAAAAAGTTTAATGAAAGATTAGGTAAAAGGTATTTAAATAGATTTTTAAGAAGTCTTAATAAGGACAGATTTACTAGTTATTATTTTAATCTAGATTATAAAATATTATTTACAGAAGAAATATTTAAAGAAGATGTTTGTAATTATTTTGTAATTACTAATTATGGAGAAAAGACTCTTATGAAAGACGTTAGTATAGAAACAGATTATCTAAATAAATGGTAAAAAAAAATAACTAGAACAGGTTTATTGTGCCTGTTCTTTCTTTTCTTTTATGTGTTCTTTTAACCACATATTCACACCCAAACCTGTAACACTTATAAATGACTCTACAGGAATATCACCTAGAGTATTTTTTAGGAAGTTACTCACTTCCCTAAATAACTTAGTATGTTCCGACAAAACGAAACTTAAACGATCATCAGGATTTCGGTGATCGCCACCAGAGGTTGTTTGTAATAGAGTACCAGATCCATTTGGGTATATTATCAGACCCATTTTAACGATCCATCCTGAATCGTTATTAAACCATTTCTCAAACGGATAGAGTTGAGAATCGTAATCATCTTTAGTACAATCTTCTTTTCTCATCATAACACCAGCAAACGGCAACCATGAGTCCTTGGGTCCTGCCGAACCAGATGAACGATACATCGGTATAGTTGTACCATCCTCTAGTTCTACCATTGTCATGAGGCGTTTGCCTTCATAACGTAAGAAACTAACTATTCTCATAATATTCTCCTTTTAAATTATATCATATAGCTTATGAGAACTATATGATAGAGTTATAAGCATTACTACTTATATAATCCTACGCAAAGTAGGACAACATAAAATCTAGTTAAATCTACTAATATTATATGTAAACTTATTTAAATCGGATAAAAAAATAGTAAGATAGGAATTTCCTATCTTACTTAGTTCGCCATAAGTTTTCCTCTATCTTTTTCTCTATTAAATCTCTACACATACGAACACGTATTTGAGATATACTTGTGTCGTGATGTATAAAACTTCTAACTAAATCGCTAAGACAGAACTTATCTGGAAGATTATGTTTTTCTAACCATTCACCAATTCCTTCTTTGCAATAACCTAATTCTAAGACTTCGTCTTTTGTTATTTCTCCTCTATAGACAAAGTCGTCCATTAGCGTATCTTCTGAAGAGAGATGATTCTCTATGTACTCTACGTTAGGACTTAAGAATCCTTCAGTAGATGTTGCTACATAGTTTGCTAGTTTTTTATATTTATCTCCTCTAGCAAAACAGAACGCATCTCTCTTTTCACTATAGATAACATATGGAAGATCATCCATATATGGAATAAATCTTTTCATAGGATGACCTTTTATCCATTTTGTTCTATAGTTATCTGGAAGTTTTTCTAAGTCTGAGATACCATTATCTTCTATATATGTAGAAGAACTATAGACGCAACTACTTTTATATTTATTATCATATATAAGAGTTCTCGCTAAAGTTGTATTATCAAACATTAAAGAGCAAACTTGTATATCTACTTCTTCTAAGACACTTAAGTCTTTATTAGACATACATGTCTTTATTGCTCTAGAATAGATCCCGGTTATGTTTTTAGAATAACTAAGATCACTTCTTTCTAAAGCAAACAGTCCGTCTAATGTAGATAGTATCATATCTATCTGAACAGTATTATAACCTAAATGCTTTAGAAATTTACCTCTCTTTATAGGTCTATTATCTATAAAGAATTTATTTTCTTTAACAGAAAACTTTTTACCTTTATAGATATCACATACTATATTAGAGATTTTATTATTTAGATCATCTGGTATGTCTATATTTCTATAAAACGACCTTAAAAGAGACTTGCCTAGAAGACCAAACTTCTTTAGAGATCTTAAGGTCTCTAAGTTTTCCTCATAGTTGAGGATAAAATACGAAGTTTGATTTTCTTTATAACAATTAAAACTATATCGTATGTCTACAAGTATAGTACCTACAGACATACGAGAAATTTTAATTTTTTCTAGAAAGTAGTTATCTTCTAGAAAATTGTTTAGATCTTCTAGAGTACTTATATAATTCTCTAGATCGAGTTTTTCATAACTCGATCTGAGATCCTCTAGAAGATATGAAAATTTATCTTTCATACTTCTCCTTTCATTTAAGATATAAATATAATATATAGATCTAAAGATGTCGGATAAAAAAAATACAGAAGACACGAATGCGTCTTCTTTTATAAATCGATTTTAGATTTGAAGTAGTTTTCTGCTATCTCTACTTCTTTCTCTATTGACTTCAATAAAGATCTTATTGATTCAAACCGATTAATTTGTATAAATACACAGTTAGAGGTTTTTGTGTTTTGTAAGTTCTTAATGTGGAGTTGTAGTAGTTCTAATTGACTATTTATATGATCTGTTTCGTCAGATGTTTGTTCAAACATCTCTTTATTTATTTTTCTGAAAGCATTATCAGCAAATTCGTGTTCAGAAATCAAGTAAAACTTTTTCATTATATGAATTTTCTGGAAATATACTTTCTACACACTCACCAAGTTCTATAAACATTTCTTTAACTTTACTATATATTTTAAGACAATCAGTTTTTAAATCTAAACGTTTGGTTTTCATGTTTAGAATTAGTCCGTCATTTTCTATTTTATTATATAAATTAGATCCTATTATCATTACTTTTTCAGTTTCTAGTAATTTGTTTATTTCACAATAAACACCAATGTTCGGTTGAATTTTTTCGTTTTTAATTTTTCTAACCGAAGTTAGAAGTGGCTCATTTGATATTTCGGAAACAATAGCTTCCATTGATTCTTTTATATTTAATTTTTTCATAATTTCTCCTTTATATATTATGTCATATAGCTTATGAGAACTATATGATAGAGTTCTATATCTTATGATATAGATAGTCCTACTATGTAGGACAACTATAAAATTCTAGTTATATTATTTTTATAATATAGAGATGTTTTTTTTTTCAGATAACGAAAAGAAATATACTAGAGAGCATATGCTCTCTAGTATTAAAATTTCATATAAGATAGTTTTAGCTTATAACCGATAGATTCTATATACTCAATAAGATTTATATCCTTATTATCATATTTATCTCTAGCGACATGCAATAAACCAACAGCTATTAAAACTTTTTTATCGGTATCTAATTCATCTAAGGTGTTTTTTATTTTATCATGCCATTTAAAATCTCTTCTTAGGATATCCTCCATTTCTTTTGTATTGTTCCCTTTCTTTTTATCATATTCTGTCATTTCTTTTATAACTTGTTTGTATTTACCGTCTACATACAGCTCGATTGTTTTCTTTTTATGTTCTTCTATTTCTTCTTCTTCTTCTTTTGTTGGTATATAATTTCCATAAAGTTCATTAAGTGTTTGTAATATTTTAACGTGTTCTTTAGCAGTATCTAAACTTTGGATTTTTTTGCTATATTTATTTATAGCATTATCCATAGAGATTACATTTGTTCCGATATCGGCATTAACTTTCAAACCAGTTACAACATGAAAATCTTCTACATTTAATTCCGATAAAGTTAAATCGATATCTTTTAAGAAATCCATCGCAAGAGTTTTAGAAATAAATACAGCGTGATATGTACCAAGAAGTCTACCTTTAAAGTTACCAACTTTATCATATATTTTCCAATATGCTATTTTACCTTTTTCAGGTATCTCTATCTTTCCTGAGCTTTCTTTAAGCATTTTAGTTTTAATCTTTAGATATTCTAAACAATCATAAAATAGTTTCATAAAGTCAGAAGTTATAGCAAATTGATTTTTAGCTAGTTCTTTATAATAAGCTATTTGATTTTTTAAGTCATCAGTTAAATCTTCTCCAGCTTTATCTATTAATTTTCTTATCTCTTTTAAAATCTCTTGAGTGTGTTCATCTGCTTTTGTAAAGTATTTAGTTATTACATCATCATCTTTAATTTTGTTAAGATTATTAAATAATCCATTATTATCAGTTAGATGATCCTCGTGTTTAAAACTAAAATTATCAGGTATTTTAGGTTTAACATCTTTATAGTTAATTTTAACTGTTTTAAAATAAGGTTTTCCGTCTATAGTTTCTTTTATCATAAATCTACCGTATTTTAACGTTGTAGATATCATCACTATTTCAGATTTAGCTGTAAAATTCTTACCAAACAATCCTGTTTTAACATCATTTCTAATTTTATTTCTAGCATGAAGAATTACAAATTCGCTAATAGCGTTTTGATTAAGTTCTGTAAAATCTTTCTTTAAGTTTTTTATAGATTTAGATAAATCTTGTAGAGTGTTAACTATTTGCATATCTATATCTGATAAATTAATATCTAACCCCGGAAATTTATCTATTAGAGTTTGAGCTTTATTTTTGTCTATTAAAACTCCTTCTGGATTCTTAGTATGAGAAATATCGAATTCCTTAAACGATTTATAAATAAACGTTTTAGCTTTATAAAACCATTTTTTAAATTTCGATATAAGAGCTTGAATATAAGTAACAGTTTTTAAATAAAGTCTTTTTAAAATATTCATCTTTTCTTCTAAACCAGAAGTTATAAACTCATTATCTATATTTTTGTCATAAATAAAAGATTCTTCTAAAGCAGATACAACTGTCTTGTTATCTAAATTAGAGTTCTCTAATCGTTTATGAAGATCTATTCCGTATTGATGAGACTCTATTTGTTCATCTAAATTTTCATTTAATTCAGGTTCAAATTCTTCTAAACAGTTAGTTAACTCTGTGTTATTATGTTCTTCTAAAGTTTCTATTAAATTATTAAACATTATTAATTCCTTATTGTTTTAATATCAAAAAAAAAACAGTAGATCCTGATTATCAGGACCTACATTTATCTTTCATAATTTTCCATAGATATATAGAAGCTTGTATGAATAATTCATCTATGATTTCAAATCGTTCATAGTCTTCAGATTTTTTAACCTTGTTCTCCGAAACAACTATATTTAATAGTTCTGACGTTAAACTCTGTTTTATATCGTGTTTATCATAATGTCTTAAGATTGTTAAATAGAAAATTTTATTCACTTTATCAGGGTAGATATAAATCATTGGTTTATCTAAAGATATAATTAAACTAGATCTTTCGTATCTATAGATGTTTTCTTTATCTAATTTACGTTTAGATATTTTTTGAATCTTTCTTTTAGCTTTGTTCGATAAATCTAACATGATTATTCCTTTTTATACTTCATAATTAAATATACAAAATATCTAATTGACGCATATAAACTAATTAATGTATTCATAATAGGTACTAGACTTAAAACAGCATAATAAGTTATATCATCAACACAACTAGAGGAAAAGTTTAATTTTCCTCTACAGCGAGAAGTTATATTTAGATCATAGAATAAATAGTATCCTGTTATTAGAACAGAAATAATGTATATAGTTAACATACTAAAACTTCTTCAAAATTTTATTTCAAGTATTTCTTCATTATTAAATTTTATAAGAACATCTAAAATGTCATTAAAATATTTATTAAAACCAGAATTAAAATCTTTAGCAGCGATCTTATTTAAATCAATTTCTTCCGTATAGTCTTCCAAAGTTAAACTTATGATTTTACTTAAGGTTAGTTGTTTAGTATATCTATCTATAAGTTTAAGTAGATATAACTTTTCAATTTTAGATTCTACTGTAGCATCTAGTTTGATATATAAATATGGTTTTAAATTAGAAATTTCTTGATTAATTAGAAATTGTATTTCATCTATCGTAGGACCAAAATCAATAAGATCTATGTTATCAGTATATGTATTATAATATTTTTTATAGACATCTGAGACAAAACTATCGTTTGCTGTATAAGAAGATAGTGATTTATAAGGTAATACATCCTGTAAATGTGATCTAGGAATTTTGTCTTCTATCGGTTGTATATCTTTAAGAACTTTATTATGTGTACATAAACGTTTTCCACAAATCTCTTTAACCCTAAAGATTCTTACGATACCAGGATCAAAACTAACCCTTTCTATTATTAGATCGTTTCTATTAAATGGTGTCGTAGACCCAAATATTATATTATGAAATGCGTGATATTTTTCCATATGATCTTTTAAATCATAAAGAATGTATGGTGTTGTGAAAATTTGTATTTCTACTGTTGCAGAATCTGTCTCTTTTTCAAACTCATTAAAGTCATCTTTACGATATTCTATATCTTTTATATGTTCATATAGATAAGTATCTTTAAGATACTTCTTAAGATCTATGAGCGTTTTTTCTATATCGTCAGTAATTATAGTTACACAACCTCCTTTATGATTAATAGTACCTGGTTCTAATTTACTATATAAAATATCGAGAACTTTCTTATCTGATATTTCGCTTGCTTTAAGATCAAATATTTTCATTACATATGTATTTTCCATTATATTTTCCTTATTAAATTTTTAAATTCTTCTAATGCTATTAACCAGTCATAATAACAGTCAATATCAAAACTTTCATAAGTTATTGTACAAAAATAACAATTTCCATTTTTAACTTTTGGAAAATCGTTATCTAAGATTTTTTGAATTTTAGGATAAACTTCAGAGTCAGATTTTTCATCCCATATTAGAGTGCCGAAATCTAAATAGTTAAATCCACGTATAAGAATTAATTTTTTCTTATTTACTAATTTAATACCGGACTTTAAACTTAAAAACATAGGATAAATATCTATTTTATATCCATTATTGAAATCCAAACTTTCTATAAGAAGATCTTTAAATTCTTGTTTAGTAGGTTTTATCATTGTTATGTGATTTATATTTTCTAAGAAACTTGTTAAAAGAACTTCTTGGTTTATCTCTGAAATATTATTCTTATTTAAATCATAGAACTGTTTTAACCAAGGTTCAAAAATGTTTTTATGATAGAACTTAAAAAACGTTACGTATTCATCTAGGTTTAAAGCATGTGACATATTAGATCTGTTAATAACATGTTCGTCTATGGTAAGCGTAATACGTAGTTCTTTATATATTTCTACTATTTTCTTTATAAAGATAATAAAATTATCATCTTTATTCAATTCGCAGAAAGACTCAAAATCGTTAGTAGTTATAAGTTTTGCTGGAAATAATTCGAGAACATCTTTATTATAACTATCGTAACTTGAGATAATCGTATCTATCTTTTTGTTAAATCTTTTCGCTAAAGATAACATTATTAGAGAACCGAATAATTGTTCCTCTATTAGTAGTGATGTTTTCATAGAATATCCTTTTTAAAGTAATCTTTTATTTTGTGTTTAAAACCTAGAAGATGTTTAAAGTGTTCTCCTATAACTTCCGTTGGACTTTTATGATATATGGATAATAATTCATAAGCATTCCAGTCGTTAGGGCTTAAAGTGTTTGTAATATAATTACGCATTATGTTTAGATATGCGCTATTAATATCGTTTCGTGTTAAAATTTCAGAAACTAATCTTTTTAAAGGAGGTATGTCGTAGGTGTCTATTAGGTATCCATTATTTAATAGTTCGAAATATATATCAGCAACTAATTCGTTATTTATGTTTAGTCTTATAATCTTATTTACATTAAAGAAGTTTAATTCGGTATTATCTGGAACTAATTCTTCTAGAATGCTATTATAAAAAAGATTTATTCTTTCATTAGAAAGACCGATTATTAGATCAAATTCAATTACGAATAATAGAAAATTATTAGTCATAATGAAATAATTAGGATGTCTAACTGTTATTTCGAGAACTTCGCTTATAAACATGATTTTAGATTCTTGATTTAAATATCTAGCTAAAAAACTAAATAAATTATTACACCTTAACGGTAAGTTATTTTCTTTATATAAACTAAATAAGATGTGACTTATTATAGAATCTTTCTGATCTTCAAATTCTGATACAAAGTATTCTAACTGGTCGACATCTTTAGATTCTAATATGCGATCAACTATGAAATTAATCATAGTTAGTTTATCGGTACATTTAAGTTTGTCGAGTATTTCAAGGGTTTGCGACAGGTTTTCCATTTATTTCTCCTTTGTGAATATGTTTATAACTTTATCAAGATCGTAATTTAATAACGCATCTTGAACATCGCTTGGTTTAACTTCGTCATTTAAAATTCTATTATCTAAATTTACTTCTTGATCTGTAAACCTCTCTAACATTTGTTTAAATGGATTTATAGTCATATAACCAATTTCTACAGCTAAATCTACTCTACCTTTTCTTAAAACAGCGGCATCTAATGCATCAATATCATTAGTTGTCATAATGATAATTCTTCCATGTGGAGATTCAACGCCATCTAAACTCTTAAGTAATTTTGATAAATTATAACTATTAAAATCAAAAATATTGTCGTTATCGGTAACATGCTTCTCATCTTTATTAAGATCTCTTTTACCTGTTCCTAATGTATCTATTTCCTCTAATAATAAAACTCCTTTAGTATCTTTACATTTAACTAAATCGTGCACATCATTAATTATAGTTAAATGTTTATTTAGATAAGTTGCAATAACTCTAGCTAAAGATGTTTTACCAGTACCTGGAGGTCCATATAGAAGTATTCCATAATGATACGGAATTCCTAAATCGAGATACTTTTGCTCGGAATTTATAAAATTAGTTAGACCATCTATAATTTTATTTTCGATCTCTTCTTCTATGTAAATTGAATCAAATGATCTTTTCTTTATTATGTTCATATAAGATAATTCACTTCCATCTTGTTTATATAACTCTATAGAATCTGTAGGAATATTAGTTTCGTCACTAATATCAGCAATAAGTTTATCAAAAAACTTATGTGATCTTCCAAGTATTCTAAGTGAAAGAGTTTTAATAATTTCACTTGTTAGTTTTTCTTCTGACGATGTGAATAAAATCAATTTACCTCTAAAATAAATGAGTTGTCTAGTATTACCAAATGCTTTCATATGAAGACCACTACCAAAATAACCATTAACAATAGATATAGTTCTAGCTTTATTAACTAAATCTATATCATTTTTGTTAAATAGTCTCATTAAACTATAATACGCCCTATGAGAGTCTTTTACGTCTAATGTAGTTGTAAAATGTTTTAATAGAAAACTATAAATAACTTTAGGTAAATTCTTAGCTTGGTAAATAGCTACAGAACTTATGCCTGTTAATAGCATACCTGTAGCAAACTCGTTTCAATTTGTTAGGTCATGTACGTACGCAGTAACCTCTTTCATTATCATTGTAATATCCATCAGTTATTCCTTTTTTGTTTTTCCAGATTCTCTTTTTAGTTTTCTATATAACGTAACAGCTTCTATCAATTTATCGTTTGTTCCTAGAGTATATGATTTAAGTTTTTCAAAATCATATATTGTTCTAGTTTTTTCATATTATCTCCTATCTATATATTTTTCATTTATTACGAGTTCTAAAAGATTAATAAAATCTATTTCATCACCATTATTTAAAAAGAATGGTGTCGTTCTAAAATATTTATAATCTTCCACATCTTTAAGTTTAAGTAACTCTCTAAAAATATTGATAACAGAATATAAATCTGGATTTTGTTTAGTTCCGAGATATGAATTTGTTAATATTAATATAAGCAGATGTAAGTTTAAACTTCTATTATGTAAGAATTCAATATCTGTATCTGAAAGATCGTCAGTTATGACATTCATAATTAATCTCTCCATATCAACAACTTCTTCTCTAGTAACTAACTTATTATTTTTATCAGAAAGAATATAAAATAAAACTTCTAATATTAATTTATAATGTTTTTCATTAATATCAGTTAAGTTATTTACTTTTTTGTATTCCTCTAATTCTTTTTCTGTCGGTTCTCTAAGTTCGCTAGAATAGAATGCTAGTGATTCTTTATTTATAAACGGTTTGATTTCACTAAAGTATTTGAAATCATAATACTCTCTATTCTCAATATCTCTATCAAGAATTCTAAAAGTGAACTCGCCTTCTTTTGTAGAGACTATATCTAATTTTTCTAACATTATGTTCTCCTGTATTATTATTTAGTCTGGTTAAGACTATTTATATAATATATCAATATTTTAAATTAGAGAACAAAAAAAATATATATATATATATCATAGACTAATATCTATGATATATTTCGTAATTATCAATACAGTCACTAGACATTATTATGTAGTCGTGCCCTGTATGTTTAAATGCATTTTGATACGTCGTATCAAAATGAAGATTTTTTTCTTTTAATTCGTGTTTATTCTTAAAGCCATGTGTGATATTCGAGAGACGAGATTCTCTCTCGTCCTCACTCCAGTAAACACATACTAATATGTGTTTCTTATCTCTATACGGTGTTGTGTCAAATATGTTATTTTCCGGATCATAAGATCCATCTATAACAAATTCTACAGAACCTGTAAAATCTGCTATATTTTTTATGCATTCAGTAACATTATCTATTTTCTTTCCACATAAATAGTGGAAAGAATCTAGTGTGAAAGGTCTTAGACCTTTCACTTTGAAAGACATACCGTCTTCGTTAGACGCCTTTCCTTTAGGGTAGACGATTATTTCGTCTACCCTAGCGAAGACGCCTAACGAAGGACCTATAATTTTTGGATCTAACTCAATCCCAAAACTTTTTAATGTCTCTATTTCGTCATAGAGACATACCTCTAAGTTTTTAATGGAGTTTCCTCCATTAAAAACTTTATTATTAAATATCGCACCAAATATTCGGTCTCTATAATTAAGAGACTCTAAATTATTAAAGTTAACGCCGGCGTTAACTTTAATATTTAAATTTTTAATTTTTATATTTTCCATAATAACTCCTTTATAAATTTTAGTATAATACTTATGGAATATTATACTGAACTATAGATATTACTATCTATATAATCCTATATATTAGGACAACTATAAAATCTAGTTATACTATTTTTATAATATACTAATGTTTTTTTTTCAGATCACAAAATTACTTGATAAATATAAAGGATATATAATGTATAAGAAAAGACCTTTTAATAAGCTTGTTTTTGATGAAATGATAAAACGAGGTTATATGAATTTTATAGCTGAATTTGTAGCTAGCAAAGATATCGATGTTTCTAATTTAGATTCTATTTTAAATCCTACAGATGAATTTCTAAATCGTTTAGATGAATTAGAAGAATCTAAAGAAGCATCTGAAATCATCTATAAACATCTAGTCAATAACTCTAATATACTATCTATAACAGATTCAGATTGTGACGGAGTATCTTCTGCTTATGTTATAGATAGAACTATCTTAGATTATTTTAACCATCCAAAAGATAAATTTACTACTATTGTTAATGAACGTAAATTTGGTAACGGAGTTAATGATGAGATGATAAGAAGGATTCTAGAACTTCATAAAGAAAAAAATATAGATTTAGTTATAACAGCTGACCACGGTAGTTCTGATGATATTAGATTTAAAATTCTTAGAGATAACGGAATAGAAGTAATAGTTACAGATCATCATAACCTTCCTAATACTGGTAAATTAACTAATGCAAATGCTTTTGTAAATCCCGTAAAAGATAATTTTTGTAAATATAATATCTCAGGATGTCAAGTTATCTTTCTTGTTATGTATAGAGTTTATAATCTTTTTAAAGAGAATAATAGAACTCTTTTAAAAGAAGATAATCTTGATAGTATTTATCCTGTAGTAGCTAACACTATACTTTCAGATAGTATGAGCCTTCTTGAACCTATTAATAGATATATGTTAAAGAAAGGATTAAAACTTCTTAATGAAACAAAAGAGATATGTTGGTTACTTGTTAAAGATTCTATGAAATTAGAATACTTCGATGAGAATGTACTATCATTTTCATTTACACCTATTATTAACGCTGCTAATAGATTAGGAAGACCTAGGTTAGCTTTTGAATTTCTAACGGCTAGAGATCCTAATAAAGGACTTATGCTATTAAAAGAATTAGTAGATATAAATAATGAAAGAAAAGCGTTAGAATCTGAGATGATATCTTATGTTAATCTAACTGCTAAACTATATAGATATAAACATACAAAAGTATTTATACTTCCAAAAGGTCCCGGAGTTGCGGGATTAGTTAGTCAGACTATCGGAGATAGATATAACTGTCCTGTAATAACATTTACTTTAAATAAAGATGGAGATTTAACAGGAAGTGGGAGAACTATTTTAAAAGGATTAAATCTAAAAGAAATCTTTGATAAGATAGATCATATAGATAAAGATATCTTCTTAAGAAAAGGAGGACATGCTGGAGCAGCAGGTTGTACTATTAGAGAAGAGAAGATAGAAGACTTTATGAGAATCTTTGATGATGTAGTTTTAAAATCTCTAGATAATATAGAAGAGATAGAAGATACTAAATTCTATGATTTTGAAATACCTATGGAATATCTATCTGAAACTATTATTAATAAGATAAATGAAGTAGGACCATTTGGAATGGATTACCGACAACCTGTATTGAAGACAACAGGAATATTAAATAAAGTTATTCCGATAGGAAGACCACCATTACATCACGCTGTTGAAATACTAACAAAAGATAGAAGTAAGGTTATAAAAGGATTTTATCCGAGATCCGGACATGTTAGATTAAATAAGAAAAACTATCAAGAGATAGAAGTTTTAGCTAGTTTAAACTTTAAACAATATAACGGAAATAAGAGTTTAGAGTTAGTTATAAATGATATAAAATAAAAAAAAATATATCGGGACTATTTCCAAGTCCCGTCGAACCTCCTTTAATTTTGTCATAAATTTTCTTATTTTAATAATGACTCAAAATACAATTTAGTTAATTGTATCATATTAGAGCTAGAATCGTTAGCTCCGCCTATTTCTATCATGTCTAATATATTTTCTATTAAATCCTGATAAAAATCGTCTTCTATATCTTCTATCTTTCTGCCTTTTAAAATACCATTTTTAGCAGTAATATTTTTAGGCGAGTGATATTCGGCTAGAGGTGCATCGAATGTCTGAAAGCACGGATGTTTACCGTAACCAAATTCACTATCTACTAGGATAGCTGTTTTAACTACAGAATTAACAAAAATAACACTATATCCATTTTTAAGATCTAGTATTGATAGTTCATCCGATGTTCCTTGATAAAAGATATCTTTTTTATGATAATATACTCCTAAAAATATTTTATCATTCTCATCATAATCAGCATATAGATATGATGAATCTTTATATAGACCATTCATATGTATTTCCATAATTTCTCCTTTTAAAATAATAGTATAATACTTATGGAATATTATGCAGGGATTATACATTACTGCATAAATAATCCTACTACGTAGGACAACTATAAAATCTATTAATATTATATGTAGTCTTTTTTTTTCAGATCAACTTTTATGGTACGGACAGATTAAAGAAAAAAAAATAACAGAGGCTAGTACTCTGTTATTAAATGATTAGTCCTTGAGTTTACGCTCAAAGGACACTGTGAAGTTGAAAGATCCTTTTCCGTCTGAATGGACGAGTCTGGAGATGTTATTATCCTCACTATAATCATTATTGACATCGTGATTGATATCACCTCTAACTTTTAATTCTACATCACTAAGGATGTATTTTGCTAGCGATCCCGCTAGTTTTTCACTTAAGATTTCTTTCCAACTATTTCTTTTTTCAGCCATTTGTTCTCTCCTTTAAATTATGATCAATCTCAATGGCGTAGAGATCAATCTGAGTTCTATACCTCATGATATAGATGAACTTATACGACACTAGCAGTCGTTAAGTCTCAGAGTCTAGTTAAGACTATTAATGTAATATAGTATCTTTTTTTTTTCGGATGTACTTTTATAGTTTTTATTTGTTATCTCTTCTATAAAAAATGAAAACACTATAGATACGACATATGTCGTATCTATAGTTTATTTAGTTGTTCTCTGAACAGCACCATCTATATTAAACTGTGTATCTTTTACAGCAGCTTCCAGATTATTTGGATCTATAGGACTAACAACACTTTCAGGATTAATTTTATTAGCTCTCATTCTATCAAGCATAACTTGTCCTAACTCTAGTATAGCATTGTTATATATCATATAACCTCCAGTTTCTATACTATATGTTTTTAGTTCTCCATTACCATTTATATCCATCTTAGCAGTATGTTCACCTGTACTAGTTATGAACTGGTCCAGAACTAGATAAGCTTCTACTACTTTAGTATGTGTATAATCAGGTTCTACAAGCAATGTACCGAAACCTCTAAGTTCACCAGGAGTAGGAACTTTATTACTACCTTTAAAAGTATCTAGCAATGTAACTAAAGGTTTTTTAGTAATATCATCCATAATACCATATCTACCATAAAGCTCTAAGAACTTCTGAACAGGTTTTCCGTGTTTCTCTTTGATAGTATATGTAATATTACATTCAGGTCTATTAGCTCCTGTAACACTTCTAAGAACTTGATTAGTTTTACCTATCTTAGTTGTCTCAGTTTCAAATGTTAGTTGTGCATCAATGCCTTCGATAGTTTCAGGATGTGTTTCAAACAATGCTATGAATGTATCTTTTAGATCATCACTATTAGGCATAAAATCTAAGAATCCTGGAAGATACATAGTAAACGGAATTAAGTTTTGACTAACATATGGTTGTGCATTTAATAGTTCTATGAACTTTCTACCATCTCTACTTAAACCAGATACTATAGGCATATATCCATTTTGTCCACCGTATTTAAGATCAAGGATAGAACCTTGACCTACTATTTGACTACCATCGTAATTATAGTCTAATCTCTGATCATTTGGTAAACGCATTATTTACCTCCTTTCTCATCTGCTCTTTTAGCAATTATATGACTATATTGAGCAGTTTTCATGTTGTATGCATAAATCTCTGTAACTAGGTTATAACTATATCCTAGTTTCTTATCAAGATCTGTTATTATACAAGTAGGCTTAACAGATACAACTCCGTCAAATATAGCATCTAATCTTTTATTCATATAAGACTCAACGCTCTCTTTGAATTTAGAGTTACTCATATTAGTAGTACCACTATGTTCTTCCCAACAATCTTCGTGTATCTTTTCAATAGTAGCTATAGCAAACGCTACAACAGGATTATTAAGAACACTAGTTGCGTCTCCATAAAGAGTTTGTACTGCAGGCGTGAAGTATGTTTTCTTATCCTTAGTCTGTACCCAAGTGGCTCCAGATTTCCATAGAGTAGATCTTATACCATATGGTACATTAGGTTGATCACCAATTTTAATATCTTTTAGATATTCTACTTCATTATGATTAAATCCACTAAAGATCTTACTATTTTTCCACTTACCATTACTTGCACCCATCATCTCTGTCATTTTTAGAACAAGATCATAAAGATAAGATACTCTATATCTATACTCACTATCAATAACAAATCCACTAGCCATAGGAACTATAGTTTTAGCTTGTTCTGTTCCAAAGTATTCAGATTCAGGAAATAGTTTAAATCTATTTCTAATAAGATTCAACAAAGCTATTTCTTCATCTAGAGACATTGTTTTATTTTTCTCATTATGAATATATGTACTTATCAACGGCACTATATCTCTTCTATATGTTAGGATATTAGCCATTTTAAGTTTAACATCCATACTGTAACCTGTATCTATAATAGATGATTCAGGATTTAATGACATTTCATTAAACATACTATCTCTATTAAGATATCTATCAAGTTTAGATTTTACAACTGTTTCAAACATCTCATCAGATGTATCTCCGTCTAAACCGCCTTTAAGATAAATAGTTACTGCTCCAGATATGCTTGTATCAGTAATGTTTTCTTGTGTGGCTACTACAGCACTATTATGTACAAACGTAAAGTAGTTAACTTTATTAGTACTAAGACCTGTCAATATGTTAAATAGAAGATCTTGACCTGTTAAGGCTCTATTCTCATCTGCTTCAAAATTGAACCATTCTACAGTTGCTGCATCTAAACCATCATCCCATGTTTTTACTTCAGTAGTCACATAAGGAGCTTCTTTTTCAAATAGGATATTAGAAACTATATTTATATTATTATAATATACAATAGGTTCATCAAAATCACTATATTTAGCAGGAGCTGTATAGTCATCTAAATTTTCCCAATACTTAGGTAGATATCTATCTAACTGTAATGGTAGTTTAGTTAATGGATCTCTAACTTTATCTTTAAGAGTAAACTTAACTTTATTAGAACCATAGATATTATCTACAGGTTGTCTAACTCCTGAATATGTAGAGAATCTTCTAAACACATATGGAAATACTTTTAGTTCATTAAGCATATTCTCATCAGCTTCATCACCTGACATAGCTTCTATAGTAAATCCTTCCTTATTAAGAACTTCGCCATGAGAAGCAGCAATAAATGTAAATAACGGATACATAGTTGAGCTATCACCATTTTTATCTGTCATATAACCTTCTTGAACTTCCATCTCGTAGATATCTCTACCAGATTTAGTTGTATCATAGTTATCGTTAGATACAAAACTATAATAGATTTTATATTTATATCCCTCTATAGTATCATCCGTAGTTTCAGGTTCACCATTTGCATCATAAATGTATTTACCTTCATGAGTTCTTTTATATTCAGGTAGATCATCAAGAGCTATATCTAACCAAATAGTAATGTTAGATTTAACAACTATTGATGGATCTATAATTCTTTCAGCTTCTACTAGTCCTGCTTTTGAAAAGATACCTTCCATAAAAACTTGTGGATGTTTATAAAACTTACTATCTTTATCAAATGTTTTGGCTCCAAATGTTTGCATCATTTTAGGAAAATTAGCTGTAGTTTTTTCTAAAGTTCCTTTTTCTCCCATAAAGAACATCAGCGGTAAAAACTGAGGTCTCGCTGGTTGCATTGGAGGTTCGTTTTTCCAGCTCTCATCTTTCGTACCGAAAGCATAATTGCCTGGAGTTGCTGTTACTATCATAACTTCTCCTTGAGATTAATTAGATTATTTTTTTGTACAAAAAAATCTTGAATTATTAAATTCAATTAATTAGATAAAAAAAAATATCACATAGGTCTAGTGACCTATGTGAAGTAATTATATTCTGAACTATCGTGTTTTTTAATAAAGATTTCGTTAATAGCTGTCATATAGAAATTATTACCATAACTATAAACCTGATCTTTTGTGATTATTTCAAATTCTAATATATCTTTCTTAAAGTATAGATAATCTTCATTAGTTCCTGTTGTATCTAAGAATAAAATTTTATCCTTAATTATATCTAAACTAACAAGATTAGTATTTTCGAATTCTTCTGGAAAACTACCTACACTATTATAAGAGTTTTCATATATGTTATAAATTATAATACCAGAATATTCATCACTACTATTTTTTGTTGTAGCAGATATTAAAATGTTATTATAATCTATTAAAGATATGAAGTAATTTTCAAAATCTTGATTAGGAAGTTCTGAAATCTCAACTAGTTCATTTGTTTTACAATTATACTGTATTAGTTTAATAACATCAGAATCATTTAATAGATAATACATAGAGTCATTATAAGGATTATATGCAGACCTACTTAAACTTATTTTATCTAATGAATAATCTGCAATCTTTTTCTTCGTTAATACTTTAGTAGAAAAATGACTAAGATTAGTTTTGACTATATATAGAATTATCTCATCATCTGTATTTATACATTCTATAAGTATTCTATCATCTGTTAAATGTTTAAATGTTATAAAGTCTGTTTTTAAATCTTCATCTAATTCTAATTCAGCATCTATCGTAAACAAATCTCCTAATACAGATTTTAAATAATAAAGTTTTTTATCTTCATTATTATAAAAGATAGTACTCATCTCATTTAATGCTTCTGATACAGAATTATCAAAATCATTATTGATAGAATATTCTCTTATATCTAGATTTAGATCTAGCTTCTTATTTAAACCATTATAAGAATTAAAACTTTTAATTTTAACCTTTTTATTATATGTTATAAGTCCGTCTGTATAGATAGTAAAATCATAGTATTCTTCAGGATTTAAAAGGTATCTTTCTATAAATATAGTTTCAGCAGTTGTATCTTTTATAACGAATACATCTTCTTTATCGTTACTAATGATGAAATCATATCTTAGGTTATTAGGATTTTTTATTTTAGCTATGAAATCTAATTCTGAAATAATGTCTTCTATCTTATTTTCTATAGTTACTCCATCACTTTTAGAGTCTAGATTAAAAATACTAACTTGACTAACTACTTTATTAAAGTTTCTAAAATAAACCTTTATAACGATATCCTCATATTCGCCTATATCATAATTACTTAACGATAATGTATGTGAAGTTAAATCGGAAGTATTATGTAGGTCTTTATAGAAAATAGTTCCATCTAATCTTTCTAGAATATACGTAGTATCTAAATGTTTTACAATAGAAGGTTTAATATCTTTCATTTCTATATGAAGTATATTATCATCATCTATATAGACATTATCAAAGATAGGTGCTTCTACTTTAGAATTTATGTTAAGATAAACATTATTTAATGTATTAGGATAAACTTCGTAAGGACCTATCCAATCTTCATCAGAACTATCTACTTCTCCATCATTATTTGTATCATAGTTTCTTTTAAAGAATACATAATTACTTTTCTCTCCTAAAGGATTATCTATAAACCATACGTTTTTAAATAAAGAACTATCTGACACATCATCTATGATAGAGTTCATTTCGGTATCTTCTGAATAAATCCAATCTGTTGTTAGATGTGTTATAACGTCACTATGAAATTCTGGCAATATTATTTGTCTTTTCATTTAAATCCTTTTAGTTAAGAGTATATAAAATATGATTATCCGATAATCTATTTAATATACTAAGTTTATTATCTGTATCTATAAAGATTATAGACCTTTCAAAGTTTAAATCTGTATTAATACTTCTTGTAAACTCATTAGTATTAAGATCAAATTCTAAAATAAATATCCTATCATTACTTATTTTTTTACCAGTCATTAATATTGTTTTATTCGTTTTATATAGTTTAATTTTTTCCATATCCTCTGAACTAAAATAAAACTTTTCTACTGATGAATCTGAAAGATTAATTTTACATACCAGTCCTTTAGCAAAAGTATAAATATAATCATCTATTTTAATAGAACTTATAAGTATAGAGTCATCTACGGTTATTAAATCTCTATACTCATTAAGATCATCTATTGTGTCAGTAAGTTCGTTCATAGTACCATCGATCTTATCTTGTTGATAGCCTTTGAATCCGTCTCCATCATTTTTATCTAAAATAAAATAATATTCATCAGTTATATCAAATAGATCTATATAGTTATCTCCATAATCTACAATATCAGTATTGAGAACATTAGATATAGAACCGTCTCCATCATACGCTAACCTAAAATACAATAACTTAATTTCATCATTATTATTCTTAATAACATTATGAATAAATAGATTTTTATTATCAAACTCTACATTTGTATTTTGTATATCTCTGAATGAGTATTGATATTTGTAATTATTATTCATAACCCTGTCATTAAAATCATAAAACGATAAGCTCGTGTATCCTGAAATAGGTAACATGTCATTTATAAAGTGTTTAGTAAAACCTTTAGAATTTATTAAAATGTTTTTATTATTAGAAATTATATCTAATTTAAAATCATTATAAGTTACTTCTACTTCGCTAGTTATTATACCGACTTTACCAGTTAACTCGATAGTATTTTCTATAAATTTAAAATTATCTTTTTCAGAACTTATTTTTAAAAAATATTTTCTATCATTTTCTATAATTTTTGTATCAAACTCTAGTATAAAAGAATCAAATACGAATTCTACAGATATAGATTCTTTTCTTAATATAATGTTATTTGTTGTAGAGTCTAAAATTTCAATATTTACAATTCCGTTTATGGTAGAATTAGATTTAAAGTTTAATCTATTAAAACCTTTATATAAAAATGGTTCTGATATTAGTTCTATAAAATTATCTACTTCATTATTGATAATTAGTTTTCTACCATATAACGAGTTAGATAGACTACCATTAAATCTTCCTTCTATTATGAAATTCTCTTTATCCATAAATTTAACAGGTAACTTAAAAACATCTTCTACATTTTTCTTAATAGAAAATAGTTCTTCTCCACTAAAATTTTTAACTAATAAATCAGTATTTATAATAGAGTCATTTTTACTAAGAACTTTTTCATCTGTTAGTTTTATAGATAGTTGTTTATATCTACTAAAACCATAATCAGTAACTTCTATAGTAGGAGTTTTTATAAGTGAAGTTTCTCCTACTACTTGTCCAAAAACATTACAGTCTAGAACACCATCAGATATCTCATATTCATTTTCATCACTATCTTCTAATGTTACGATAATCATATAGTATAAACTTTGATGTATTCTTATGTCTGTATCAAATTCATACTCATACAATTCATCATTATTTTCAGAAGTATGTTCATCTATTATAGATATTAAATTTTTATCTTCAGATAGTATATATTTAGTTTTTGTATGTGTAAAGTTAGGATCT
>Ga0256828_1000552_pt1 | contig 24653 bp, 23 predicted proteins | sample CV88metaG_FD_185993 | JGI IMG/M metagenome (GOLD analysis project Ga0256828, IMG submission 185993) | Hydrothermal vent microbial communities from East Pacific Rise, Pacific Ocean - CV88 | ecosystem: Environmental > Aquatic > Marine > Hydrothermal vents | place: Pacific Ocean: East Pacific Rise...
AGTTCTCTAAAAGTTTTTTAAGCTCCTCTTTTTCGCTAACTTCTGTTGATGCTACCATCTCCATAGCACCCTCATCTCTTAACATTTTCGTTAATGCTCTTGTGTCAATATCACAAATTCCTAAAACCCCATACTCTTTTAAAAGAGATGCTAAAGATTGTTCGGCTCTAAAATTTGAGTATCTATCTTGATAATTTCTAACAATCACTCCTTTACAAAAAGCGCCACTACTCTCAAAATCTTCACTATTTACCCCAACATTTCCAATCTCTGGCATTGTAAAAGTAATAAACTGCCCTGCATAACTAGGATCTGTAATTATCTCTTGATAACCAGTAAGAGAAGTATTAAAAACCACCTCTCCAAAAGCAGTTCCACTTGCTCCAAAACTCTTAGCCTCTAAAAACAAGCCATTCTCAAAATAAAGCCAAACCTTTTTACTCATAAACTAACTCCTTAAACTATTGCCACTTAATCCAAAACATTAAAAATCAACTATTAGCTTTCTAATTCTCTCTTAACCTAAAGCATTCCTCTGCGAACTAGCTCCTCTCTAAAGAACCTATCATATAAAATCTCATACTCGCTACTTCCTGGCGATATCTCTTTTTCCATATTTCTAATTTTATCATATACTATATCATCAATCTCATCATAACTCTTTGCAAAATCTTTAAATGCCTTAAAGATAACATTTTTTACTTGATTATCATTTACATCATACTCTATTAAATACTCTTCATAAAGCTCATCTAAAATTTTATGTGAAAGGTCGCTATATCTATCATCATAATTCATAATCACACCAAATTCAGGCGCAAGGCGTTTTTTAATCATAAAAAAGAGTTGTCTATCATTTGCTTGTTGTAACTCTATCTCATCATAATTCTCTTCTATAAGCTCTTTTACTTTTGTATCAAGTTCACTCTCTATTTTCAGATTTTCATTTATAATCTTTTCAATACCATCAACTACTGCATCTTTACCTTTTAAAAGCTTTACAAAAGGTGCATTTATTAAATCAACAGCAATCTTTCCTGCTACTAATCTACTCTGATTTGGCTTTAATCTCATGACAACTCCTAATCTCTAATTATTGTATCTTCTCTATCTGGCGAAGTTGATATTATACCAATTTTCGAACCACACAGCTTCTCTAATTCTAAAATGTAATCTTGAGCCTCTTGTGGCAATTTATTAAACTCTTTTACACCTTTGCTCTCTTTCCAACCCTTAAACTCTTTGTATATAGGTTTTGCTCCCTCTAGTGAATAAGGAACATAATCTATCTCTTTTCCATCAATTTCATAAGCAACACATACTTTAATTGTTTCCATTCCATCTAAAACATCAAGTTTCATAAGTGCAATATTACTAACTCCATTAAGTTTAACAGCATGTTTCATTGCTACTGCATCAAACCATCCACATCTTCTAGGACGCCCTGTTGTAGTGCCATACTCTCCACCCTTTTCTCTTAAATAGTTGCCATCTTCTCCCAAATCTTCACTAGGGAATGGTCCATTTCCTACACGGGTGCAATAAGCCTTTGCAATACCTACAACATCTCCTATCTGTTGTGGTGCAATACCAAGTCCACTACAAGCTCCAGCACTAATTGTAGTTGAACTTGTTACATATGGATATGTTCCATGGTCAATATCAAGCATTGTTCCTTGAGCGCCCTCTAAAAGCACTCTTTTTTCACTATCTAACGCATCCCATACCATTAAAGTTGTATCTACTATATATTTTGCTAACTCTTTATTATAACCCTTTAACTCTTCTAAAAGCTCACTCTCATTAGGTGTTTGCACACCCATTGCATCAAAAATTGGCTTATTTATATTAAAGTAACTCATTATATCTTTAGTAAGCTTCTGAGGATTTAAAAGCTCTCCTACTCTATGTCCAACTCTTGTAATTTTATCACCATAAGCTGGTCCAATTCCTTTACCTGTTGTTCCTATTGCTTTATCACCCTTTAGCCTCTCTCTAGCTTGGTCAATTTCTGCATGGTAAGGCAATATTAAATGCGCTTTATCAGATATAAAAATTCTGCCCTCAATATCATCAAACTGCTCTAACTCTTTAATAAAATCTTTAGGAGATAAAACTACACCATTTCCAACAATATTAATAGCATCTTTATTTAAAACACCAGATGGTATTAAATGAAGTGCATACTTTTTACCATCAGTTACAATTGTATGACCTGCATTATGTCCACCTGCAAATCTACATACATAATCATACTTTTGAGCTAAATTATCAACAATTTTACCCTTTCCTTCATCTCCCCACTGTAAACCTACAATTATATCTGCTCTATTCAATTTAAACCCTTTGCATTTTATTCGATACTACTGCATCAGTATATAGAGCAAACCCTGCTCCATTAATCTCTTTTATTTTATATATTCCACCAAGTAGATATAAACTATTCCCTCTAAAAGCTCTAAAAACCAATGAATTGTAATAACGCATTGGTGCATAATATAGTGGTGAAACAACTATATTTTTACTATTAATATCTTTAGTTGCTTCTACTATTTTTTCTAACTCATCTTTAATATCTTTTGGATATATAGATAAATCTCTTAAATCATCCAAAGAGTCTATCTCTACAAGTGCTTTTATCCACTCCTCTTTAGAGTCTAAAATTTTTTGCAACCTAATATTTTTAATATCATCAAGTTCAAATCCATAATTATCCACTAAAATATGTGCAATTGCAATATTTGCTATCTGAAAAGTTGCATCTAACTCTAGTTTGCTAAGTAGCTCCAAAGATATATTTGCAACTTCGCTAAAAGTTCCATCTATAATCTCTGCCCCAACTTGATACTGCTCATTTGTAGGATATGTAAATATTGGCTGAATATAAAACCATCTCTTTATATCTGCACTTCTATTTAATCTTTTTGTTACAATTCTAACAACATCAACCGTAGAGTCAGCTCTTAAACTTACTTCATGGTTAGCAGAATCATTTACTCTAATTAAAGCTCTGCTATTACTAAAACTCTCTTGCTGATGGTAAGAGAATAGTGGTGTAGCTATTTCACTAAAACTATACTCCTCTAGTAAGCTAGAACAGATGTTCTCTATCTCTCTTTTTAACTTTGCAGAATTACCAAAATAGAGCTTACTTCCACTTGGTATTTCGTGTTCATAAACCACTATTTTAACCCCTCTTTCATAGTTTTAGAAAATACTTTTGCTCCAACTCCACTATACTCAAATCTACCTAAATCAGCCATTGCGCTCTCAATAGAATCAACTACCCATAACATATCACCCTCAGATATTAAACCCATATTATTAACTCTAAAAATTTTACCCTTTAAGTGGTCTTGTCCACCTGCAATATTTACACCATATTTAGTTTTAAGTAACTTTCTAATATCTTCAGCATTTTCATCAATCACAGTTGCCATAGCTTTTGCAGGAGTGCTTGGATAAATCTCTAAACCAAGTGCCTCTAAAGCAGCAATTAATGCTTTTGAGCGAAGAGCAGTCTTTTTATAAAGACTCCCTAATCCACCATCTTGCTCAATTAAATCAAAAATTTTATTTAATCCTATAATTAATGTTGTTGCTGCAGTATAAGCAGTTGTATTTTTTTGCTGCTTTGCAATTTCACTAGCTAAATTAAAGTAGTATCCACTACCTTTTCCAATTCTTTCTATTGCACTCTTGCTTAAACCAATCATTGCAAGTCCAGGAGGCAACATTAAAGCCTTTTGACTACCTGCAATTAAAGCATCTATATTGCTTACATCAATTGGCTCTACCCCAACAGCAGTAATACCATCTGCAATCACCATAATATTAGGATTAATCTCTTTAACAGCTTTTGCAATCTCTTCTACTGGATGTCGCAATCCTCCTGCACTCTCGCAAACTTGAATTGCAATTGTATCAATATCACTATGCTCACTTAAAGCCTTTTTAACATCTTCAACACTTGCTGGAGTATTCCACTCATACTTTAACTCTACTAGCTCTTTGCCATGAGCTTTAACAATTTTGCCAAATCTTTCACCAAATTTACCGGCGTTAATTGTAAGAGCCTTATTTTTGCATAAATTTACTATAGATGCTTCCATAGCTCCTGTGCCTGAACTTGCAATCATTATAGCTTCATCCATAGCAAAAAGTTTTAACAAAGACTCTCTAGCCTCTTTAAAAATAGCCTCAAACTCAGGAGTTCTGTGGTGAAGTGTAGGCTCACTCATAGCAACTCTAACAGCTTCAGGAACTGGTGTAGGTCCAGGGGTAAATAGTAGCATTTATATATCCTTAATATAAAAATCGTAAGATTATACCAAAAATTCTATTAAGCCATAGTGATTTTTTAGAGTGATTAATAGATACTCTTTATACAAATATAACTTTTTTTTATTTAAAAATAGGGTTAAGAAATATTATATTTATATCATTTTATCGAATTATAAAATAAATCTACTCTTTAATTATAAATAATCACCCTTTTATTAATTTTAAATAACTCAAGAGTAACAATTTCTCATTTTTTTCTTGTTTATTTAAGTAATTTAAGTTTATTTAAAAGTTTAATATTATACAATATGGTATTCCCATATTAATAAATGTGAATGCGAAGAAGCCAATTTTGCAAAGAGAACTTCTCGCATTCGCCCAGGGAAGGGTTTTTTAAATGGAGTTGTGTCTAAAAAAGACACTAGTAATTATAGCATAATTATTTTAAAGGGCTTAAATATAAGTCAAAAAAACAAGGAAAGGTTTAGTCATGAAAAAGGTAATTTTTTCATTAGTTGCAGCTACTGCACTAAGTAGTTCATTATTTGCAGGTAAAAATGTTGCTCCTGCGCCACTTCCTCCAGTGCCAGTGCCGGAAAAACCAGCTCCTGCTGTTCTTCCTCCGCTTGGTTTATATGTTGGTGGCGGTTTAACATATGCAAAGAGTCAATGTCAATGCGATGATAACACTCGTTGTTCTGATGGCACATCTTGTGCTCAACCTCATGAAGGTAAAACATACGGAGTTAATTTAAAAGCTGGTTTTGATCTAAATGAGTATATTGGAATTGAAGGTAGATATCTTTACACACCATGGGGTGATGAAGATAAAACACTTAAGCATTATGGTATTTATCTAAAACCAAATGCACCAGTTACTGATAATATTGATGTTTATGGACTTCTTGGTTATGGTAAAACAGAATGTGAAACTTTAAAAGAGAGTTACAAAGGTTTAGCTTGGGGTCTAGGTGCTGAGTATAGCTTTGGTAAAAAAACTGCTGGTTTAAAAGAGGGTTGGGGAGTATATGCAGAATATACAAGACCTCTTAAAAAGAGCGGTGCTAAAAATATAAAAACAGATGTTTTAAGTGGTGGAGTTTCTTATCACTTCTAATATTTCCTACATATAAATATTTAGGCAATTTTCTTGCCTAAATAAAATATCTCCATAAAATGATGTATCTATCTTAATTTTTAAGTTTTTTCTAATTTGTTTATGTTAATATTGTGTTATAAATAACAAAACAAGGACTAATTATGAAAAAATTAAAATTAGCAATTGCTTCTATTGCCATATTGGCTGTATCTGCTAATGCTGGTAAAAATTATGAACCAGCAACTGTTGAACCAATAGCAGTTCCTGTTGCAGTAATTCCTTTAGGACTATATTTAGGTGGTGGTTTTACATATGCAAGTAGCGAATGTAAGTGTGGAGATTTGAATTTAGAAAAAAATAATAAAGTTCAATCACACAAAGGAACTACATATGGTGTTAATTTAAAAGCTGGTTATGAGATTAACAACTTTTTATCTGTTGAGGCTAAATATATCTATACACCATGGGGAGATAAAGATAAAACTCTAAAACATTACGGCTTATATTTAAAACCAACTTATGCAGTTAGCGAAAATTTAGATATTTATGCACTAATAGGGTATGGTAAAACAGAGTGCGATACTCTAAAAGAGTCTCAAAAAGGTTTTGCATGGGGTGCTGGTGCTGAATATACTCTTAATAAAAAAGTTAATGGCTTTAAAGATGGTTTAGGTCTATATGTAGAGTATTTAAGACCTCTTAAAAAAACAGGAAATAAAGATATTACAGTAGATATGGTTAATGCTGGAGTTAGCTATAACTTCTAAAAACATCTACTTAAAAAGAGGCGCTGCTCTGCCTCTTTTAAAAATATATTCATAATATAATCTTTTTTTATAAATTACAAGATATAATATTTTGTTCAAAAAATTCACAAAGGAACAAAATGATAAAAAAAATAATATTTGCTATTTTAGCACTATTAATAGTTGCTGGAGCTACATTTTATGCAATAAATCAAAAAGATAATTATGATGCTTCAAAATATTATCTTAAATCTACAAAAGGTTTAGAAGTTGGTTCTCAAATAGATTTTAAACTACCTGATCAATTTGATAAAACTCACACACTAAGTAATAAAGAAAAGATAATGATTTTTGCTTTTTCAAAAGCAACAGGTCATACTGTGAGAGAATACTTTTCGGCTGTAGATAAAGGATATTTAAAGAGTAAAAATGCTGTGATTGTAGCAGATGTATCAAAAATGCCAGTATTTGTTAGAAATGCTTTTGCCTTACCTGATCTAAAAGAGAGTTCATACTCAATTTTATTAATTTATGATAAATCTATTGCAAAAGATTTAGAAAAAAACTTGGATAAAACAAAAATTGTAATTGCACATTTAAACAATAAAAAAATTACAAAAATTGAGTATGCTTCAAATCAATTAGAGTTAAAGAAGATACTTGAAAAGTAATTTTTTACTATTTTAAAACAAAAAAGCTGGAACCTCTTCCAGCAAATTATAATTTAGCCACTACCCAAAATCTAAAACCCATAACTTTCTATTTATTACTTTTTACTTTAAAAGCCCTATTCCACCGTAACACTTTTAGCTAAATTTCTTGGCATATCTACATCATTACCAAGTCTAATAGAAATCTCTAGTGCAAGAAGCTGTGTTACAACCATCATTTCAAAAAACTCTAGCATAGGGTGTGAGTTAAATTTTGTCTGCACAAAATCATCTGCTAACTCAAACGGCTCAGGTGAAATTGCTAAAATTGTAGCATCTCTAGCACTTAACTCTTCTACATTTGATTTAATTTTATCATAAAGCAAACTCTTTGGCATTAGAGCAATTGTAAATAGCTCACTATCTGCAAGTGCAATTGGCCCATGCTTCATCTCTCCAGCTGGATAACCCTCAGCGTGTAAATAGCTAATCTCTTTTAATTTCAAAGCACCCTCTAGTGCTAGTGGAAAAAATAGATCTCTTCCAATAAAGAAAAATCCATGTCCATGCAAATATCTCTTTGAGAGTCTGTGTATTTTATCGTGTAATTTATCTTCTACAATTAAAGTTTTTGGCACCTCTCTTAGTGCTTTAATTTCTCTCTCTAAAGCTTCAGCGTTAATTGCATTAGCTCTTTTTGCCATAAATAGTGCCAACATCCAAAGCACTAAAGTTTGAGTTGCAAATGCTTTAGTAGATGCCACACCCTTTTCAATTCCAGCTCTTGTTAAAATAGCAACATCACTCTCTCTAACAATTGAAGAGTTATCAACATTACAAATACTCAAACTCTTAAGTCCAGCTCTCTTTGCCATCTTTAAAGCCTCAAGAGTATCTGCAGTTTCACCACTTTGAGAAATTGTAATAAATAGTGTATCATCTTTCAATAGTGGCTCTTTATATCTAAACTCACTTGCAATCTCTACATCACATCTAATTTTTGCTAATCTCTCAAACAAATATGCACTAGCTAAAGCACTATGATAGCTTGTTCCACATGCACAAATTTTAATAGCATTAATTCCATCTAAAAAGTTACTATCAATCTCATCAAAATTAATTTCGCTATCTAAAACTCTACCCATCATTGTATCTACTACAACTGTTGATTGCTCATAAATCTCTTTCTCCATAAAAAAGCGATAACCATCTTTTTGAGCCGATAGTTTATCTGTTGGTAGTGGCACAGTGCTAAAATCAACCTTGCCTTCACTATTAAAAATTTCAACATTTCCACTTTTTGCTACACCATATTCACCATCTTCTAGGTAATAAACATCTTTAGCTTTACCAATTACAGCAGTATCAGAAGAGCCAAAATAGACATCATCCCCATCAAAAGCAATAAGCATAGGTGAGCCATTTTTTGCAAAAAATATACTATCTGGCTCATTTTGTGTAACTAAAAGCGTTGCATAAGCCCCATCTAAACGCTCAATTGTCTTTTTAAATGCCTCAAAAGGATTATTTAACTCTTGGTTATACATTTCAAATAGATGAACAATAACCTCTGTATCAGTTTGACTTAAAAACTCAACACCCTTAGCTTGAAGCTCTTTTTTTAACTCTTGATAATTCTCTATAATTCCATTATGCACAACATACGAATTTTTACCCAAGTGTGGATGAGCATTAAGCTCTGTTGGTTTACCATGCGTTGCCCATCTAGTATGCCCAATTCCAACTCCAAAACCACTATCGCTAAAGCTTTTAGCTTTCTCTTCTAAATTTACAATTTTGCCAACAGCTTTAAAACTATTTAAAGACTCACTATTAACAATAGCAATTCCTGCTGAATCATACCCTCTATACTCTAACTCTTTTAAGCCATCAATTAAAATCTCTTTTTTATCTTTTGCACCAATATAACCAACTATCCCACACATTTACTACCTTTGTAAATAATTTTTAACTGCCTCAACTCTTCTTTTTACTTCATCTAAACCTATAATATTCATAACTTCATCAAGTCCAGGACCTTGCATTGCACCAAGTAAAGCAACTCTTAAAGGTTGCCCCAATTTACCAAAGCCAATCTCTTTTGCTTCTACAAATTTTGCCATAACATCATGATAATTACTAGCCGCCTCTAGGTTACTGGCACTCTCTAATGCCTCTATAAAACCATTTAAAATATCTAAAGCCTCACCTTTAAATGCCTTTTTTATTGCTTTTGCATCATACTCTGTAGGTGATACCACAATTTGATTTATCTCTTTTGCCAAATCTATTAGCGTTTTTGCTCGATTTTTTGTTATATCTATTAACTTTAAAAGTTTAGCATTATCTTTGCACTCAACCCCAAAATCTTTCAAAAGTTCAGCTAATTTTTCATTTGAGCTATTTTTAATATAGTGTGCATTTAACCAAAGTAGCTTATCTAAATTATAACTTGATGCACTCTTATTAATATTTTTAGGATCAAAGAGTTTAATCATCTCTTCTACACTAAATATCTCTTGATCCCCATGGCTCCAACCAAGACGCACTAAAAAATTAAGCAAAGCTTCTGGCAAATACCCTTGCTTTTTATACTCCATTACATCTAAAGCACCATCTCTTTTACTAAGCTTTTTACCCTTTTCATTATTTATCATAGCAACATGATAAAATTTTGGTGGCTTAAAGCCAAGTGCTTCATAAACTACAAGTTGTTTTGGAGTATTGTATAGGTGGTCATCTCCTCTAATTACATCAGTTAAACCCATCTCATAATCATCAATTGCCACTACAAAATTATATGTTGGTGTGCCATCGCTTCTAGCAATTATAAAATCATCTACCTCACTTGCAGCAATTTTAATATTACCCTTAATACCATCAGTAAACTCTATAAATCCATCTTGAGGAGCTTTGATTCTAATTACAGGCTCAACCCCAGCTGGTGGCTCACCACAAAAATCTCTATATCTGCCATCATATCTTGGGCGCTCTCCTCTTGCTTCTTGTGAAGCTCTAAGCTCATCAAGCTCCTCTTTTGTCATATAGCACTTATAGGCTTTGCCTTCGTCTAAAAGCTTATTGATATACTTTTTATAAATATCAAAACGCTTTGATTGATAAAGCACATCACCATCATAATTCATTCCAACCCAATCAAATGCCTCTAAAATAGCTTCTAATGCTTCATCAGAATTTCTGCTAAGGTCGGTATCTTCAATTCTAAGCAAAAATTTACCACCATTTTTTCTAGCCCAAAGCCAAGAAAAAAGCGCTGTTCTAAGCCCCCCAATATGCAAATATCCAGTAGGACTAGGTGCAAAACGCGTTACTACCATTATTTTCCTTTTTTATTTTTCAAATTAAAAAAGCTTAAAGCACAGAGCCTAGAACCATATTTAAAATTTTTTCTAGCTCTTTGCTCTAAGCTTTCAGCCCTAAGCTCTTTTGGGGCAAAGCCCAAAAGCTATCCCTTATAATCTTCTAAATACTTAGTATCAAAATTGTTACTTATAAAATCTTTGTTTCTCATCATTTTTCTGTGAAACTCAATTGTTGTCTTAACTCCAGCTACTTCAAACTCATCTAAAGCTCTTTTCATTTTAGCAATTGCTACTTCTCTATTCTCACCCCAAACAATTAACTTACCAATCATAGAGTCATAATATGTTGGAATAATATAATTGCAGTGAGCATGTGTGTCAATTCTAACATCTTTGCCACCTGGTGCTATCCATTTTTGAATTTTTCCAGGACTTGGCAAAAAGCTAACAGGGTCTTCTGCTGTAATTCTACACTCTATTGCATGACCTTTTAAGTTAACTTCTTCTTGTTTTGGAAGCTCTTTACCCTCTACAACTTCTATCATTAATTTAATAATATCAATTCCACTTACCATTTCACTAACACAATGCTCTACTTGAAGCCTTGTATTCATCTCCATAAAGTAGAAATTATTGTGCTTATCAACCAAAAACTCAAATGTTCCTGCACCCTCATATTTTAAAAATTTAGTTGCCCTTACTGCTGCATCATGAAGCTCTTTTCTTCTTGCATCATCTAAAACAACTGCTGGTGATTCTTCGATAAGCTTTTGATGGCGACGCTGCATTGAGCAATCTCTCTCTCCAATATGAATAGCATTGCCATAGCTATCACCAATTACTTGAACCTCAACATGGCGAGGAGCTTCAATAAATTTTTCCATATATAAAGTGCCATCTCCAAATGCATTTATTGATTCAGCCTCACATGCTAAAAATGCATTTTCAATATAACTCTCATCTTCTACAATTCTCATACCTCTACCGCCACCACCAGCAGCAGCTTTTAAAATTACTGGATAACCAATGTCTTTTGCTAATTTTTTTGCCTCTTGGGGAGTTTCTACTGCTCCATCACTTCCAGGAATTGTTGGCACACCAGCCTCAGCCATAAGCTGCTTTGCCTTAGATTTATCCGCCATTCTTTGCATTACATCAACGCTAGGTCCAATAAATTTAACTCCATGATGCTCACAAATCTCTACAAAACTCTGATTTTCACTTAAAAATCCATAACCTGGAAAAATTGCATCACACTCTGTAATCTCAGCTGCACTCATAACTGCTGGAATATTTAAGTAACTATCACTACTCTTAACACCACCAATACAAACTGCAGCATCGGCAAACTCTAAATAAGAGGCATCTTTATCACCTGTAGAGTAAACTACAACTGCCTCTTTTCCCATCTCTTTAATTGTTCTAATTGCCCTTAGAGCTATCTCTCCTCTATTTGCAATTAAAATTCTTTTAATCTCACCCACCTAAATTCTCCATTCTAAAGTTTTTCTACTCTAAATAGTGGCATATCATACTCTATTGGCTCACCATCTTGCACTAAAATTTCTAAAATTTTACAATCATACTCTGCTTCAAGTTCATTCATAATCTTCATAGCTTCTAAAATACAAAGCACTTGCCCCTTCTTAACACTATCGCCAACTTTTACAAATGCTGGAGAATCAGGAGATGGAGCAGCATAAAATGTTCCAACCATTGGAGAAGTAATTATATCACCACTTAACTCTTTTGCTTCACTACTTGGCTCCTCACTACTTGCTTGATAAGTTGCTACTGGTGCAGATGTAACTTGTGGAGCAACTGGTGCTGATGCAACTGCTACTTCATTCCCCTCCCTAACCATAGAAACTTCAAACTCACCATCTTTAACTTTAAGTTTACCAAGCTTACTTCTGCCAAAAACTCTAATTAACTCTTTTATTTCATCTAAGTTCATACTCTGTCCTCTACTATTATAATAAAAAATTTTTGGATATAATACCATAATCTATATAAGAATATCAAAATTTAAAAGAGGATTTATGGGTTTAAAGTCAGATAAATGGATAAGAGAAATGTCGCAAAAAGGGATGATAACTCCATATTGCGAGGGTTTAGTAGGTGAAGGTGTAGTAAGTTACGGTTTGAGCAGTTATGGTTACGATATTCGTGTAAGTGATGAGTTTAAAATCTTTACAAATATAAATGCACAAGTTGTTGACCCAAAAGATTTTGACCAAAACAATGTAGTTGATTTTAAAGGTGATGTTTGTATAGTGCCACCTAACTCTTTTGCACTAGCTAGAACAATAGAGTATTTCAAAATGCCACCAAATGTTTTAGCAATTTGCCTTGGCAAAAGCACCTACGCAAGATGTGGTATTATTGTAAATGTAACGCCATTTGAACCAGGATTTGAAGGACACATCACTATAGAAATTAGTAACACTACCCCACTTCCTGCAAAAATTTATGCAAATGAGGGTATTGCACAAGTTCTTTTCCTTGAGGGTGATGAACAATGCGAAACAACATATGCAGATAGAAAAGGTAAATATCAAGAACAAATTGGTATAACTTTGCCAAGAATTTTAAAAAATAGTTAAAGTTGTGATATAATACATACAAAATTAATCATAAGGAGAATTTTATGGGACTATTTAGTTTCTTTAAAGATGCAGGTTCTAAGATATTAGGTAAAGGTAATGATGATGAAGCTATCAAAAATGAGATAGAAAACTCTTTTGAAGATGAGCCAGTTCAAGGTTTAGTTGTAAATGTAGAAGATGGTGTTGTAACTCTAGCAGGAGTTGCAAAAGATAATGCAACAAGAGAAAAAGTAATCTTAATTGCTGGAAATGTAGAGGGTGTTGAGAGTGTAAATGCAGATCAATTAGTTTCTACAGAAATGATTGAAGCTAGTAATGAACGCGACTTACCAGAACCAAGATTCTACACAATCCAAAAAGGCGACACACTATGGGCAATTGCACAAGAGTATTATAACGATGGTAGTAAATACCCAGTAATTGTAGAAGCAAATATAGAAGTAATAAAAGATGCCGACAAAATCTACCCAGGACAAAGCATTAGAATCCCAGAATTAGCATAATTAAATATCTACACTCAGTGTAGATATTTGCTAAAAATATTTATTTCTATTTTCCTACAATCAATTTTTAATTTTTAACTCTTAATTTTTAATTCCACTAACACTCACTTTTTAGTTATGCTCAACTTAATAAACTCTTAACTCATTATATAAACTATCTCTCTCAACAGGAATAAATCCACTATCTTTAATTAAGCCTACAAACTCTTCTAGCTCCAAACCAGAGGCACTATTGGCTCCAGCTGCGCTTTGGATTGACTCTTTTTGAATTGTTCCATCTAAATCATCACATCCAAACTCTTGAGCAATTAGGGCTAAATTTATAGTGCTGGTTGCCCAATAAGCTTTAATATGTGGTATATTATCTAAAAAAATTCTTGCAATTGCATAAGTTTTAAGTATCTCATTTGCAGTTAAATACTTCTCAACCTTTAAGTAGTTGTTTTGGCGCTGATAAACCAAAGGAATAAAAGCATTAAACCCCCCACTCTCATCTTGAAGTTCTCTTAGCCTATTCATATGATCAATTCTATCAGCCCTACTCTCTATATGCCCAAAAAGCATTGTTGCATTACTCTCTTTGCCTCTTTGGTGCCACTTTTTGTGTATCTCTAGCCAACCTTTTGAGCTAACTTTACCTTTGCATATTTTATCTCGCACATCCTCAGCAAAAATTTCAGCTCCTCCACCTGGCATTGAATCTACACCACTACTTATCATTAAATCAAGCACTTCATCTACACTTAAGTTATGCTCTTGGCTTAAAAAATTAACCTCTGCTGCAGTAAGTGCTTTTATGTGAATATCTGGCAAAGCTTCACGCACTTTTGCAAAAGCCCCCATATACCAATCTAAGCCTACCTCGTTATTGTGAGCCGATACAATATGCACCTCTTTAGCACCCTTGCTCCACGCATTTTTAGCTATATCTACAATCTCTTCATGACTCATTGTATATGGATTTGGATTTTTACGATTTGCTGAGTATGCACAAAACTTACAAATATCTTTACATACATTTGTTGGGTTTATATGGCGATTTATATTAAAGAAACTTTTTTTACCATACTTCTCTTGGCGTATCTCATCTGCTAAAATTCCAAGCTCTAAAAGCTCTAAATCATAAAGTTTTAATGCTTCATTAGCATCTAATCTTTTTCTATTTTTTATTTTATTAATTATATCTTTCAAAGCATTCTCCTAAAAGAGTTTATGCTATTATATCAATAAAAATATAGGATAAACTTTTGAAAGAGTTAAAAGCACAAATCGAAGAGTTAATTTCTAAGAAAGCACCAAATTTTGAAATTGCTAAACTTATTAGAGAGAATATAAAAGAGTATTACACTACTTTACCTCAAACCTTTGCTCAAAGTGGAGGAAAAGACTTTTTACTAAAACATACAAGAAAAATTGACTCTATAATAAAATTAATTTACACAGTTGCTACACGAGAGATGTTTAGAGAGTTTTTTCCAACAAAAAATGCAATTCCTTTAGTAATTACAGCTATGGGAAGTTATGGACGCGAACAGCTTAGTCCCAAATCTGATATAGATATTATGTTTGTTTACAAAGAAATTCCAGCTTATAACACAATTGAACTGATTGAAAAAATGTATTATCTACTACTAGATTCTGGGCTAAAACTAGGACATAGAGTTCATAAAATTAGTGAACTAGAAGAGGTAGCAAACAGTGATATTACAATAAAAACAGCTCTTTTAGAGTCGCGCTTCTTGGATGGCTCTAAATATTTGTGGTTTGAGGTAGAAAATAGCCTACAACACATTCGCCACCATAATCAAAAAGAGTTTATCGAGGCAAAAATAGAGGAGCGAAGAGAGCTTAGAGCTAAATTCCCACTTATGATGGAGCCAAACTTAAAAGAGGGAGTTGGAGGCTTTAGAGATGCTAATTTAGTTTACTGGATAGGAAAACTGCTATATAATGTGCCAAGAATCAAAGATTTACCACCAGAGATTGTAAATGAACAAGATTATAAAGAGTTTAGAGTTGCTTTAGAGTTTTTATATCGTGTGCGTTCTGCTTTGCACCTAAGCGTAAAGAGAAAAACAGACCAATTAAGATTAGAGTATATTCCAGATGTTGCAAAGCTTTTGGGATATAAAAATACATCAAAAGCCCATATGATTTTTGCAAAAAAAGTAAATAAAAGTCTTAGAGCTATTTGGTTATACTCAAGAATATGGATTGATGCCCTAAGCTCTAATACTGCACCAATTTATACAAACTACCTAAAACCTCCACATAAATTTAAAAACTACAAAGAGTTACTAAAATTTTTAATTCAAAGTGCAAATGAGCCATTTAACTCACACCCTACACTAAACTTAGCACTTTTACACACATTGCAAAAAAGTGATTCTAAAGAGAGATATAAATTAATAAAGCAAATTTTTAAAGCAAAATATACAAGCTCTATTTTAATTGCTCTTAGTGAAGCTGGAAAACTTGGAAGCTATATTACTCCTCTAAAAAAGGTAGAAGCTCTGCCTCAATTTGATGGATACCATAAATATCCAGTTGATACACACCTAATTAAGTGTGTAGAAGCATTAGAAAACATCACAAATTCTCAGTTGCTAGAGCTTTATAACTCTTTGCCAAAGTCTAAACAACTTCTACTTAAATTAGTAACATTTATGCACGATATTGGCAAAGGCAGACAAAGCGACCACCACAAAATAGGTGCTTATCTATTTAAAATATATGCACAAAAACTAGAGTTACCAGATGAAGATATAAAAATTGGTTATAACCTTATACTACACCACAACAAATTGAGCCAAATTGCTCAAAAAGAGGATATATATAGCTCAAAAGTTGTAGCAAAATTTACTGCAATTTTTCCATCTAAAATAGAGTTAGATTTAATCTATCTATTAACTTATGCTGATACAACAGGTGTAGGAAGCGATATCTATAATGAATTTACAGCAAGGCTTTTTAATACACTATACCTACACTCTATTGAGTTTTTACAACATAAAGATTTTCTTAATGATATGGGGAAAAGAGTTAAAGCAGTTGCCAAAATCGAACGCTCAAAAGAGTTTAAAGCACTGCCCAAAACTTTACAAAGAAAAGTTTTATCAATAGAGTCAAACTTACCATTTACAAAATACTCAATTGCTAGAATTATAGAGATTGCAAAAAGAGCTATAGATGTTGAAGATTTTATATATGAAGTAACCAATAACAAATTTTTAACAATAGAAATTATTAGAAAAACTCCACTTAATTTAGGCTATCTTTTAGCAAAAGTATCTAACTTAAATATTGTTAATATTGATATTGTAAAACTTTTTGAAGACAAAAAATATTTTAAAATAGATTTTAATCAAAAAGTAACAGATGATGATTTAGAAGATATTAAATTTATCATAAAAGACTCTTTTTTAGAACAACAAGAGTTGGCACTTTCAAAACCAAAAATTTTAAAAAATGAAGTTATAATTGATTGTAATCACTCAAAAGATTATGCACTCATTAAGATAAATACAAGCGATCAAAAAGGTCTATTAGCATATATTATGACTCTATTTGAAGAACTTAAAATAGATATTGTTTCATCAAAAACATACACACATAAAAGAAAAGTAAATGATATTTTTTTAGTGGAAAAAAATGGAAACTTCTGCAAAAATTTAGAGTATATTAAAGAGAAATTAATCTCTTGATACTATCTCTAAAAGCTCTTCTAGTAGCTCCTTTGCTTCATCCTCTTCCATCTCATTTGCTTCTATTTCAATTAAAATCTCTCTACACTCTTTGTGCATCTCTTGAAGCTCATCTAACTCCTCTTTCTCTCCAAGAGAAACTTCACCTTGCTCTTTTATATCTTGAAAAATAGAATCTATCACACTCTCTAAATCTGGAATTATCTCATTTTCAAGTAGTGCCTTTAGTTTTTGTATATTACTCATGAGAGTCCTTTTTTATGGGGATTATTATAGTATTGTAGCATATTTTTTTGTAATTTAATATATTTTAAAGAAAAAGCATTCTAGCAAAAAGCTAAAATGCATACCACAATTCTCCATTCTCCACTCTCAATTAACTAACCCTATTTCATAGAACAAGCACTAACTCCTGGAGGTGTTGTTGGCTGAATTGAAGCATTATCTGCACCACCTTCTTCGTTTACTTTTTCCATAAAATCCCAAATTTTACTAGCTGCTTCTTGGAAGCGTTTTGCAGTCTCACTATCTGGCTCATAGTAAGTTACTGGCTTACCTGTATCTCCACCCTTTCTAATTGCTGGTTCTATTGGAATTCTAGCAATTAATTCACAATCAAACTCATCAGCTACTTTTTGGCTTGTTCCCATTCCAAAAATATCACTCTCTTCACCACAGTTAGGGCAGATAAATCCACTCATATTCTCAACAATTCCAGCTGTTGGAATATGAAGTTTCTTAAACATATCAAGACTTCTTCTACTATCATCAAGGCTAACCTCTTGAGGTGTTGTAACAGTAACTCCAGCAGTAACAGGAACACTTTGAGCCAAAGTTAATTGAGCATCACCAGTTCCAGGAGGCATATCTATAACTAAAACATCCAAATCACTCCACATAATATCGCGTAAAAACTGCTCAATTGCCTTCATTACCATTGCACCACGCCAAATTACACTTTGTCCCTCTTCCATAAGGCTACCCATAGACATAACCTCAACTCCAAGAGCCTTAATTGGAAGAACTCTATTTCCTACAACTTCTGGCTTAACTCCCTCTATTCCCATCATTCTAGGAATATTTGGTCCATAAATATCAGCATCTAGTAATCCAACTTTTTTACCTTGCATCGCAAGTGCTACTGCCAAGTTTGCTGATGTAGTTGATTTACCAACACCACCTTTACCAGAACTTACCATTAAAAAGTTTTTAACCTGTGGAGCAATATTTTTACCAGTCATTGAGTTGCTTCTCTCAACTGGAGCTTTTGGCGCAGCAACTTCTACTTGAGCATCACTTACTCCAATTTTAGCCAACTCCTCTTTTGCACTATTTATAATTTGCTCTTTTACTTCATTTGCACTTGAAGTAATATCTACAAATACTAAAACTTTTCCACCATCAACTTGCACATCTTTAACAAAGCCAAAATCAACAATAGACTTTGTAAATCCAGGATAGATAACATTTTTTAATGCTTCTAAAACTTCTTCTTTTGTTGCCACTACAACTCCTTTTATTTTTCTTTATTATCTTTTATATTAATTTAGATTATACTTAGCTTAAAACTAAAGCTCTTCTAATAGATTCCTGCATTCGCGGGAATGACGAAACACCTAACTTTATGTGAGGCTAAAGCATCACTTCCAAAAACTAAAACCTAACTAAAACCTAAAAAACCTACTCAGCACCCATAAGCTCTTTATCTGCCATCTGCTCACCATGCTCATCCATAATACTTTGAGTAATTTTATAACTACAAAATTTTGGACCACACATAGAGCAAAACTCTGCCTCTTTAAATACATCTTGCGGCAGTGTTTCATCGTGATACTCTTTTGCTCTATCTGGGTCAAGAGCAAGTTCAAACTGCTTATTCCAATCAAAGTTATATCTAGCATCACTCATTAAATCATCTATATCTCTTGCATTTGGACGACCACGCGCAATATCTGCTGAGTGAGCGGCAATTTTATATGCAATAATTCCCTCTCTAACATCTGCTGCATTTGGTAAACCAAGATGCTCTTTTGGTGTTACATAACATAGCATACTAGCGCCATGCCATCCACCAACAGCTGCTCCAATAGCACTACTTATATGGTCATAACCAGCTGCAATATCAGTTACTAGCGGTCCTAATATATAAAATGGTGCTTCATGGCAATATTCGCGCTCTAGCTTCATATTGCGCTCAATTTGATTTAATGGCACATGCCCTGGACCTTCAATCATTACTTGAACATCTTTCTCCCAAGCTTTCAAAGTTAGTTCTCCAAGAATCTTTAATTCACTAAGTTGTGCCTCATCACTTGCATCTGCAAGGCATCCTGGACGAAGGCTATCACCAAGAGATAAAGCTACATCATACTTTCTACAAATATCAAGTATTTGGTCATATGCATCATAAAATGGGTTCTCTTTATGATGGTGCATCATCCAAGCTGCCATTAAACTTCCCCCACGGCTAACAATCCCCATTTTACGCTTTGCAACATGTGGCATAAAACGCAGTAAAAATCCTGCGTGAATTGTAAAGTAACTAACCCCTTGCTTAGCTTGTTTTTCAAGAGTTTGAAGCATCATATCTATACTTAAATCTTCTATTTTATCATTAATATCATGTAAAATTTGATACATAGGCACTGTTCCAATAGGCACTTTAGAGTGTGCAATTACTGCCTCTCTAATTTTATCCAAATCGCCACCTGTGCTTAAATCCATAATTGTATCTGCACCATACTTTAAACATACATCAACTTTTTCTATCTCTCCTGCAACATCACTAGCAAGTGCTGATGAACCAATATTCGCATTTATCTTACAACTAACAGCCATACCAATAGCCATAGGTTCAAGGTGTTTATGATTAACATTAGCTGGAATTATACAGCGGCCTCTTGCAATTTCGCTTCTTAAAAATTCTGCATCTATATTCTCTTTTTTTGCAACATACTCCATCTCTTCTGTGATAATACCTTGCTTGGCATAATACATCTGAGTTCTAACAGAGTCATTTTCTCTCTTTTTTACCCACTCTTCTCTCATAATATATCCTTACTTTTTATTAAGCTAATAATAACTAAATTATTTTAATACATAGGTATAGTTCAAGTTATACCAATCAAATCTTAAAGCAATTTTAAATTTCTTAAATCAGGACAAATTTTATCTTATTTCAATTTAAAAGCTACACTATGATTTTTTATACTTTTATCTAAAAGTGTATAAAAAAGTTACACTTCTTTAAGAATAGTTCGTTAGAATTGCATTAAATATTCGACAAAAAGGGATTTAGTGAGAGATATCTCGTTAATTTTACTTGCTGCAGGTAACTCAAGAAGATTTGGCTTACCTACAAAGAAACAGTGGCTTTATCAAAATGATAAACCTTTGTGGCAATTTGTAGCAAATAGACTAAAAAAGCTTTATAATTTTAAGCAAATTATAGTTGTTGGCAATAAAGATGAGTTAAAACTTATGCAAAAATTTGCAAATTTCACCTTTGTAGAGGGTGGAGCATCTCGCCAAAAATCACTACAAAATGCATTATCTAAAGTAGATAGCAAATTTGTATTGGTTAATGATGTAGCAAGGTGTTGTGTAGATAAGAAACTATTAAACAAATTAATAAAAAAGGCTCAAAAAAAAGCTTGTGTTGTTCCAGCTATAAAGCTAAGCGATACAACATACTTTAATAGTAAACCTATTGATAGAGAAAAGTTACTTAGAGTGCAAACACCTCAGCTAAGTTGCACTAAAACTCTAAAGAAGTTACTAAATAACTCAAAAGAGTGGACAGATGAAAGCACAGCATTTTACAATGCTAATAAAAAAGTGATTTTTGTAGAGGGTTCAAACTCTGCACATAAACTTACATATAAAGATGATTTAAAATTAATTACTTGTTTAAAAAAGCCAAAAAAACAGAGCAAAACTGGTTTTGGAGTAGATACTCATCCTTTTGAAAATGGAAAAAAAATGGTGCTTTGTGGAGTAGAAATAGACTCTCCTTTTGGCTTTAAAGCTCATAGCGATGGAGATGTAGCAATACATGCCATAATTGATGCTCTTCTTGGTGCATCATCTTTAGGAGATATTGGAGAATTATTTCCAGATACCAATAGTATCTATAAAAATGCTGATAGTAAAGAGTTGTTAAAAAAAGTAGTAAATTTAGTAAAAGGAGTTGGATATGAGATTATCAATTGCGACATAACAATTGTAGCTCAAACACCAAAAATATCACCTTACAAAAAGAAGATGAGTAAAATATTATCAAAAATCTTAAAAATTGAACAAAGTTGCCTAAATATCAAAGCTACAACAGCTGAAAAATTAGGCTTTATAGGAAGAAAAGAGGGTGTAACAGTTTACGCCACAACTACACTAAATTATTATAGATGGGACAAAATATGAAAATTGTAATTATTGAAAACGAATTATATTTAGCACAAAGTATAGCTTCTAAATTGGGGCAAAAAGGGTTTGAAGTAGAGATTTTTAGCTCTATTACAGATGCAATGAATACTAATGCTGATGTTTATCTACTATCAACTACAATACCAGGGCAAAACCCGCTTAAATTTATTGAAAAACATAAAAACAAAGTTATTATATTAATAGTAAATTATATAAATAACGATACAGTTGTAAAGCCACTAGAGATGGGAGCAAAAGATTATATTGTTAAACCATTTATTATAGAAGAGTTACTTAGAAAAATTAATCACTACCTTAAATTTAAACAGTTAGAAGATGAGAGTAACTTCTACAAAGATTTAGTTAACAGTATAGTAAATGAGATGGATATTGAAATAAATTTAACAGATATAAATTTACCACTAACACTATATACAAATTTTCAAAGAGTAGCAGATAAATTTGCAATTGAAGTATCAAAAAAGTATAAAATGAGTTTAATTTATATAAATTTAGAAGATGGAAATTGGCAATCTAAACTAAAAAAAGCTGAAAGAAAAAAAATATACTATATTACCAAATTAGAAAAACTTAAAAAAGAGGAACACAATAAACTTTATGAGATTTTAGAAGGTAAAACTTTTATACTCTCATCTCTTGATACTACTATTAATACACCATATGAGAAGATTACACTCAACTCAAACAATAAAATGTATGATCAAAACAATATTTTAACAATAAATGAGTATGTTCAATATATAATAAAGAAATTCCAATATCAATATCCAGATACAGAACTTAGTAAAAAATTAGGTATATCAAGAAAGAGTCTCTGGGAAAAGAGGAGAAAATTTGAGCTTTTCAAAAAGAAATAATACTATATACATAGATAAAGAGGCACTCTCATCACTAGCAATTGTCCAAGAGGGACTATTAGCACCCGTAAGTGGATTGATGGGCAAAACTGAAGCTACAAAAGTAGATGAAACAAAAACATACAAAGGCTTACCTATGCCTTTCTCTTTTATATTAGCACCCGAGGGTAAAAAAAATCAAAAAATTATTCCAAATTTAAAAAAAGGTGAAAGTGTTACTCTTATTTGTGAAGGTAAAGAGGTAGGCGAACTTACAGTAGATGAAACTTTTAAAATAGATCCTATTAAGCGTGTTGAAAATATATATGGCACAAGCGATTTAAACCATATTGGAGCAAGAAGAGCTTTAAAAAGACTTGGAGAGTGGTGTATTAGTGGAGATTACAAAGTTGAGTATCCACTGATAAAAGAGAGTCTAAAAAGAGTAAAAGATAAAATAAAAGAGACAAATGCTCAAAGAATATCTGCAATTATGCTTGGTGCAAACCCTCTAAATAGAGCGCATGAGAGAGTAATACGACAAACTTTAGATAATACAGATTTACTTATTATATTTTTAATTAAACCATTTACACAAGAGGGCTTAGATTATGAAATTAGAAAAGAGTCTTTAGATCTTTTTGTAAATGACTACCTACCTCAAAATAGAGTATTAATAGTTCCTTTTGAAAATAGCTATATATTCTCTGGATATAACGAATTAATTTTTGATGCAATATTAGCAAAAAATTATGGTGCTACTAGACTAATTATTGGTAAAAACCATAGAGCCCTTGGCACAACTTATGACAACCAAAATCAAATAGATACAGTATTTAGTAAAATCAAAAATATAGATATAAAAATTTCACTATTTGATGAGTATGTATATTGTGATATATGCAAAACTTTGGTAAATTCACACACTTGCCCACACGGACAACACCACCATACTCATTATCACTACAAGCCATTAATGGATTTAATACAACACGGAATTTTACCACCTCCAATACTTGTTAGAAAAGAGATTTCTGCAAAAATAATCTCTAAATTATTTCCCAATAGATTTAAACATCTACAAGAAACATATGATATGCTCTTTCCAAATAGCGGTTTACTCGAAGAAAAAAGTGAAGAAGAGTTTTATATCAAATTAGCAGAACTATATCAAACTAGCTCTCTTACATAAAGGTAATATATGAATTTCAATAAACTTTTGCTAACATTTTTAGGTAGCGGCTTAAGCCCAATAGCACCAGGAACTGTTGGCACAATTGCTGCTATGCCTTTTGGATTTTTGGCAATCTACTACTTTGGAGCAAGTAGTCTTACTACTTTAGTGATTGTTTTTACAATTATAGGTATATTAGAGATAAATAAATATGAAAAAGCTGGTGGAGAGCATGATAACAAATCAATTGTTATAGATGAAGCTGTAGGTGTATGGCTAACTATGGCTATAACTTATGGTGGAATAAGCCTTTGGCAAAATAGTTATATCATATATATTGCAGGGGTTTTAAGCTTTTTGGGTTTTAGACTATTTGATATCTGGAAACCATCTACTATTGGTTATATAGACCGCAAAGTAAAAGGTGGATTGGGAGTAGTAGGAGATGACCTACTGGCAGGATTTGCAGCAGGTGTATTAAATTTATTAATATTTAGAGTTTTAGCATATTTCCATATCTAAATACTTAACTCTAAACAGTTAGCACTTAATGCTAAGCTCTTAACTCTCTTTAGACTTTTTATACTCTAAAATTATTTTAAGTGCTTCATCTTTTAACTTTAGCTTCTCTTTTTTAATTTGCTCTAATTCACCGTCGCTTAAATAAAGTCTTCCTTCATCAGCATCTTTTGCTTTTTGATCCAATTCATTGTGCTTTTCAAAAATCTTTGCAAAGTGTGCATTTGTCTGTTTTAATTCGCTAATTTCATCTCTATATTCATGTAACATGAAAATCCTTTTTTTATTATTTATATATATTATACCACTTTTGTTGTTTATTTTTTGTTAGGAAATTTAAAAGTTTAAAACATCTTCCTACTTTCTACTTCTTACTTTTTAAGTTCTATACTCTGCATTTATTTTAACATATTCATAACTTAAATCACATCCATAAGATGTATAACTTCCATCACCAATATTTAATTCACATCTAATTTTAAAGCTATCTTGCTTCATAATTTTATAAGCTTTCTCTTCAGTATCTTTATCTAGCTCTTTTTGCTCTTTTCCATAAATAAGTAAATCATCATAATAAATCTCTAAATCCTCTTCATCACACTCAACTCCACTTGCCCCAATAGTAGAAGCAATTCTACCCCAGTTTGGGTCTTCTCCAAAAAGCGCTGTTTTAACAAGCAAAGAGTTACTTAAATTAACTGCTGCTTTTTTTGCATCTTCATCACTTTTTGCCCCATTTATCTCAAATGCTACAACCTTATTT
>Ga0256828_1000553_pt1 | contig 24642 bp, 39 predicted proteins | sample CV88metaG_FD_185993 | JGI IMG/M metagenome (GOLD analysis project Ga0256828, IMG submission 185993) | Hydrothermal vent microbial communities from East Pacific Rise, Pacific Ocean - CV88 | ecosystem: Environmental > Aquatic > Marine > Hydrothermal vents | place: Pacific Ocean: East Pacific Rise...
GCATTCTTTAGAGAATACTACCCTACCATTCATTCGAATGGAGTACGGGAAAATTGGTTGGATGTAGCACCAACCTGGAATGGTGTTACATTCATCAACCCGTTATTAGATAACCCGATGACGGATATAGATTCAGAAATCTCTGTTATAAGAGATGAAAGAGTAAATTGCACCATATATTATGGAGCAAGAAAGCTCCTAGAATTATGGGGTGCTGACTATATAGGCGATCCAACAGATTACCTATTTACTTTATCTGAAGAAATAGGTATGGAGAATAATACTTTACATGATTTTCTCCGTACCAACGGTTTCAATAAAGGGAGATGTAAACACTCTGAAAGAGGTTTAAAAGTCCTTAAACTCAGAGAGTTTGTAGGATTCCATAAAGCTCTTTTCAAAAGTGATGGATACAGCCCACTAAAGGAAATCCACAACAGAGCTCGTAGTGGATGTGGACATAATAGCCCATACACAAATAAATTCTTGTATGAATATGGGTTATTTAAAGAAAGAGGTTTCTTTGCGTCACCACAAGCAATCGATAAAATTTTGTGGAAAGTGACTGATGCATTTAAACGCATCACTGGACGCAGAGTCTCATTTGAATTAGCTCTTGATGCAATGGAATACAGTCTAGTTCCTAGGAAGGCTGTAATTATTATGTTGGTAAATAGAGCTGGTATAATAACATCAAGTTACAAAGAAGCTAGAGATTCTTTGGTAGAATTGATGCCAAAATTAAAAGAGTTAAACTTAACTCTTGGTGACTTGTTAAACCGTCAATGGTGGATGGAAGACGCTTACTGGAAATCATCGTTAAACCTAGAAAGTGGTTCAATTGAAAAATTAGCCATACAAAAAGCTACAAACGGTAAAGTTGGTGACTTTATCGGTAGCTACAACGACGCGATCTATTGGGTAAAAAGATTAACACACGATAAAAAGTGTATTTTGCCAAAATGGTTAAGAGATATAGAATACCAACATCCGTCTCTAAGGGGATTAACAAATAATTCAAAAACTGTACTTAGATGGTTAAAATCTAAGAAGGTAATGGTTGATGGAGTACCTACAAATATATTGAGAACATTCAATAGACAAGGAATAAAAATCCAAAAAGCTGAATGGGTAAAAACTGATTATATTGTAAATGGATTTTTATTCACTTATAACGATGGCTTTACATACCATAACAGTTCAAATGATTTTAAGTGGGCATCTGAATTAGCTCACAACGCTCATTTGCAGTGGCTAACCAATAAACCCGTCTCAAACTTACTTAAAGAGTTTGAAGAGGTATCGAAATTAGCGTGTCCATTACTAACATTAGAGACCAGTTTAAATGCAGGTAATTGTGAATCCGGCACACTCGCTTGGTTAAGCCAAAGAGGTTTACCAACTGAAGGCATTATTGGATTACAAAAATTAATACATCTCCTAGAAGATGATGATAGAAGATTCAAAATGGTGGTGATGGAGGCACTGCGTAGAACAAGAATAGAGCTAGGGATATAACTCCCTAGACTATTTTTTTTTCTTTTTCACGAACTGAATTTATTTGACATTTTAACGAAGGATCAAAAGATGAATGTAATAAAAAGAAATGGTACATTGGAACCATTACAACAACAGAAGTTCTTAAATATGGCAAATTATATATGTGACGGCATTCCAAATATAAATGTTGATGATGTTATACACAAAATGGATTTACACATGTATGATGGCATAAAAACATCAGATATACATAAAACATTCACCCAAACATTGGAGAATATGATTGATTTAAATAATCCTAATTATCAATATGCTGCTGCTAGATCTGTTTTAATAGAGATATATAAAGAAGCGTATGGTTCACACATACCAATGAAATTTAAAGATTTAATTAGAAGAAATATTGAAGAGGGCTTTTATGACGATATATTTAAGTATTATACCGAAGATGAGATTGATTATTTTGGAGAAAAAATAGACCACGAGTATGATAAAAATATCAAATATTTAGGTATTAGAGTATTCCAAGATAAATATATTGTTCAAGATAAGCGAATCAATAGATTTGTAGAAGGACCACAAGAATTATATATGTTAGTATCAATGATTATGTTTGCAGAAACAAAAAATGAAAATTTAATTCTAAATTTCTACAAAGATTTAAACAATTTTAAAATTGCTTTACCCTCACCAATTATGGCAAAACTAAGAACTAAACAAACCGGTGTTGCATCTTGTTGTGTTATTGAACCTGATGATTCAAAATCAGGTATTACTGCGGCAACACAACTGTTAGTAGATATGGGAACATTAGGTAGTGGTATTGGGTTATCGACAGCTAATATTAGGTCAGCTGGAGCTGGGGTTGATAATGGTAGAGTAATACATAATGGAAAAACTAGAATATTAAGATGGTATGCTATGTCATTAAATCCATTTAGTCAGGGTAGTAGAAATAACTCGGCAAATAACATCAACACAATATGGGATTTAGAAGTAGAAAAACTATTAACACTAAGAAGTAATAAATCTACTGAAGAGAATTCTGTTAAAGAGTTAACATATTCATTTCTAATACCTGACTTATTATTAGAACGGGCTAGAAATGATATGGACTGGACTCTGTTTAGTGCCGAAGAAACTAGAGATTTATTAAACAACTTATATAACAAATCACTTTGGGAAAAGACTTACAAAGAGTATGAAGTTAATTTAACAATTAGAAAGAAAACGATTTCTGCAAGAAAGCTGGTTGAGAGGTATGCGATTGAATACTTTGAGAACGGTAGAATACATCCAATATTTATAAACAATGCAAATAATGGACCGTTTAAAGTATCGATAAGAACAACAAATTTATGTGTTGAAATTTTCTTACCAACTATACCTATTAAATCTCTCACAGACAAAAATGCTGAGTTACCACTATGTATATTAATGAATACTAATGTGGGTATGTTAACTATTGATGAATTACCAAGAATATGTAAAGAGCTTGTTATTGCTGGTAATAGGATGATTGATGTTCAAATATATCCTAATGAAATAATAGAAAGAACTATGAAAAATGGTCGTTATTTAGGTATAGGTATGTCAGATGTAGTCCATTATATTATTAAAAATGGAGCGAAACTTAACTCACAAAAAGCAAAAGATTTATTAGAAGAGTTAGTCGAACACTTCCAATTTAACTTATTAAAAGCATCTATGGAATTAGCTAAAGAAAAAGGTGAAGCAAAATGGTTTAGAGAAAAATCAAAATATGCTGATGGTTATTTACCTAATTATGGTAACTGGAAGTATATTGATGAACAAAAATGGTTAAGATTGGGTAAAGATATTGTAAAATATGGTTTATACAATTTAACATTATCAGCAATACCTCCAGCAGGCACATCGGCAGACATCAGCGGTTCAACAAACGGATTATCGATACCAAAAGCACCGTTCTATTCTAAATCAACTAAACACGGTTATATACCCGCAGTTGTCCCAGATTATGAAAAATACAAAAACAATTATCAGTTCGGCGATGTTATTGATAATGAAGAATATTTAGATTTTTTATCATCACTAACAGACTACATCGACCAAGGTATGAGTATAAATATAAACTGGTTTGAAACGGATATCGAAACTGATGACGAAAATAAAGATAAATTTAAAATAAATAAAATGGTGAGAGTATTATACCTCGCAAATAAGTTAGGTTTCAATTCGTTATATTATTCTGATTTTAATGCTAAATTAAACGAAGAGAGTAAAGAAGAGGTTGTCTGTGAAGGCGGAGCTTGTGCTATTTAAGGAGATAAAATGAAGTTATATAATGAAAATGAAAAAATAAACATTGGTTATGAACCAATGTTTTTAGGAAAGGCTAAAACAATACAAAGATATGATGTTTTAAAATATACTGTGTTTGAAGACATATCCGAAGCAATGTTGGAAGATTTCTGGAAAAAACAAGAAGTCAAACTAATTGATGATAAAACAGACCACGATGTTGCCCCTGAACATATAAGGCATATTTTTTCTTTAAATATAAAGAGGCAATCTGTCTTAGACACCATACAAGGAAGAAGTTTATTAGCAACAATAGGTAGAGTTCTAAGAAAGCACTCACTATCTTACAACAACAAGAAGTAAATCATAGCGATACATATACATATATATTAAGAAACATATACGATAACCCATCACAGGTATTTGATGAAATATCTGAAAGTAAGATTATTACAGCACACACTAGGAAAATTAAACAGTATTATGAAGACTTATATAGATTGTTAGCAAAATGGGAATATGAAGAAGAGTTAAAAGCAGAAAACTCTTTTAATTATAAACTAAAAATATTGTTAAGTAAAGTTGGTCTATATCATTTTGTAACAATTGATGAACTGAAAAAAGCTATTTATTTAGCAATAGTTAGTTGGAATATAATTGAAGGTATTAGGTTCTTTGTTTCATTCGCTTGCACATTTAAAATGGCTGATAATAAAATATATAATGGTAATGCACAGGAGTTGAGACTAATTGCTAGAGACGAATTAAATCACCTGAAAATTTCGCAAAAGATTTTGAAATATTTTAAAGATAAACCAGAAGAAGGTTTTCAACATATTGTTGAAGAATGTCACCAAGAAGTTCTGGAACTTTATAGAGAAGCAGCAAATGATGAAATAGAGTGGATTAACGAACTATTTAAAAATGGTAATATGTTAGGTTTAAACCCAAAAGTTTTAACCGCATATATGAAACATATTACAAATGTTCGTTTAAGAGCAATAGGTAAACCAACTATATTTGATAAAAAAGATTGTGCTGACTTACCATATATGAATAAGTGGTTAGGTAAAACTAGAGTGGAAGAATTGCCCCAAGAATTAGATTCAACGCAATATAAAATAGGTATGACAATACCTATGACAAATGAAGATTGGTTAAATTTACCATAGTTATTTATATGACTATATAATTGGCTTTAAGCAAACAACTTTTCTCCAATATACCCTTGATAAAGACCTGTGCAGCCAAAAAAAAATAGAGCACTCTGACATAAGCAAACCTGCCTTTTATATAGTTAAAAAAAACATATTGTTTACTGCTTATTGCAGTAAACAATATTTTATCTTTGTCTATATATTTGAAAATAAAAGGAGTTAAAATGAAAACGAATAATAATCTAAGTAAATATGTTAAAACATATATAAAGTCTTCAATATACAACAATAATGAGGTTATTGATGAGTTAATAGATGATATACTACTATTAACTTTAAATAACCTTATAGCAACACCACTACCACAGAAAAAAGAAAAAGAAAATATAGATAACATATGGTTAAAAAGGGAATTTCTATTAAATATTTATAAGTTGGTAGAAGATATTGATTACAAAAAATATATTATTCAGTATATACAAACATATAATATATTCTATGAGGAGTTCTTAGATAAAAACTCGTTCAAAACTATTGAAATTAATGAGGAGTTATCTAAAATTGATATAGCTAAAATAGCTATTCACTTATCCTTCCTATTAAAAAATTGATAGAGTGCCTAGGCACTCTATCAATTTTTCTTTGACCAAACTGAAAGGAGGCTTTATGTTAGATGTATTCAACGATAATTTTAAGCCGGATAACAATAGAAAATTAACAGGCATAGGAAACATAAACTATTATCTAGATAAAATATACATTGATTTAAAAAATGTCAAAAACTACTACTATAATAGTGTAAATAAAGTATCTACAAATAACAAATTATATAGAATATTACACTCTTTATCAATAACACATAATGATACAATTATAGATATTTTAAATATGATTGATTTTAGAACACAACAAATATGTAAATTACACGATATTGGTAGCCAATATAGTTATGCTGATTTATCAACTGAAGAGGTATTTATTTTAAAAGATTCAGGTGATTATTTAAACACTAAAAATTGGGAAGCTTTATGTCCCTTAAAACCAATGTTTTTCAACGAGACAAATTATATGTTAACTCACCCACAAAATTTTGATATGACAAATGTGATTTACTTTCTCGACTTAAAACTATTAGCAATTCAATATCTTTATTATGCTAAAGCGAAATATAGATTCAAAGAGTCATATAATGAAAGGATATTTTTATACCAATATCCATACACCAATGCTATTGAAGGTTTTTTAAATTTAGGTATTATTAATACTTATTTAACCAACATTAGTATATTTGAAATAAATACTCATCCATTCTATGTGAATGATGTTTCTAAATATTTTATTAAAGATGCTAAAATATTAAATAAAAACCTTTTTAAAAATAAAAACACATATGATGGTTATCTATTAAATATAAATGTACTAAATTCAACAGCTTTAGAATACCTACAAACAAATATGCCATATTTTAATAGGTATAATATAGTACCTTATTTCATAATATACATAAATATAGTAAAAAGTATTTATGATATTATGAATAAAAGTTCTAAAAACATTTTATTAAATAACAGTCGTGGATTAAATATCTTTATGATGTACCTAAAAAGTACTAATATAAAAGAATTAAATTGTGGCGAATATGATTTTTTAAAGTTTGAATTATTAGATTTTATAAAAATAATAAAAGGATAAATTATGGGGTTTAAAGAATATTGTATAGGTGTTATTAAATCAGCAATAAGTAGAGAAGTGTTGGAATTAGCATTCTATAACAGAGAAGTAAATGATTCAATTTTAAGTTTAGATTATAAAATTAGTTCAAGAGCATTAGAACCTAGATTCTTTTTAGATTTAAATTTAATAGCTGGTGTAGAAGTGGATATTCCATTAAAAGATTGTTTAGTTGTACATAGGAGTGAAACATTCACTCTGGTAAGAATACCTGATAGTATTCTAAACGGGAGAAAGTTAATCAATGTTTTAAATTTAGCAACATCGTTAGATTATGAAAATATTTATGATGCTAACATAGAGTCCATAGCAATAAAATCTTTTCAAAAAGATGTCCCAATGCAAAGTTATATAACAACACGATTAGAGAAATTATCAAACAACGAATTTCTAATCGGAGAATCTTTTGAAGATATGGGTGAAACAATGGTAAAGGTGTTATTGAGTTATTCTGAATCATTTAATGAGATATCTTCTGCATTTTATCCTAGTTTATCATTAACTGCATTAAAGGCTGTAGAGTTATATATATTCACAACTTTATCTATAAAAATAGAAAAAAAGAGTCTTTATCACGGTTATGAATTAGATATAATGAGAAGTACAATATCATCATACCAAGACTCCTTTAAAGAGTATATGGAATTGATTGATGGGAAGACAAAGAAACAAACATTTGCTGCTGATAGAGTAAAAATGAGAAGATATATGTCAATGGCACTGGGTGGTTATAGATGATACTATGTGGAATATTCTTCCACATAGTATTGTCTTTTCTTTTTATTCATATATTATTATAATGTAATATAAACCAAGAATAAAGGAGAAAATATGTGTGGGTAATACTATGATATATCTGAGTATAAAAATGGCTTCAGATTCGATTATATGATAAAGGAGAAAAGTATGAGAATTTTCAATTTCCAAGATGAATTATTCACAATTAGAAATACATTGGGTATTTCTAAATTTGACTTTCAAAAAGGTATTTATATACCTAGTCAAAGATATGCAATAGATATACAAAATGCTATATATGAAGATGGTAGTAGTATTTTTAATACCGATGGCACATTAAGAGTTTTATATCTAAATATTGAATCAGAATATGGTGATATACTTATTGATAAAAATGAAATTAATAAGATATCTAAAAAACCATATTATCCAATAGCACCAGCATTGTTACTGGAGGAGTGTTTTAATATAAAACAATATTTTACTTCATCACAGAAGGATTTATTAATGAGAAACCCATTAAGCGATATATATGGACCATTAATTCATGCTAAGATATTAGATAATTCATTAGAAAATAATATCTGTTATGCGATTGAATCTTTCTACCCCAATTTTAATCAACAGATATTAAACTTTATATACCATATCTTAAAAAGAGTAAAATTAGATAGTGATTCAGTATATGAATTTGATTATAGTGGTTTATACTTCACTATTAGGAATAAAGGCGATGCTAAATCACTACGATTTGATGAATTACTATATGAAAGGAGATTAACAAAATGACATTCAAAGATACATTTATATCCATACGATTAGAAACAAAACTGACTGCGGAAGGACTCAACATCATAAACGAATCATTTGGTGATGAAGATAGCAAAAGTCAATTATCACAATCTGATTTTGATTTTAAACAATATAACGATTGGTATAAAGGACTATATATATATCTATCGGATTATTTTAAAATGGTCGTTAGTAAAAAACATTTTCCAATTGTTGCAAAAAACTCATATGTGACTTATATACACCATTTTGAACAGATGGATAAAGGTGTGTTAGTTCAAATTAAGGCAGTAAAATGCACTTAACAGATGAAGAGATAATTTATTGTCTAAGTGAAGACTATTACAATCATAAAGGTATTCTTTTATATAGATTGGATATAGAACATCAATTATCTAGTATCTTACAAGCATTTAATGTCTTATCTAATGTTGAAGATATTATGATATTTATTCAAAATTTCAATAAGGAAAATGATACTAATTATGATTTCATTACAGTAAATGATATCTTTGAGAATATAGTAAAAGAATTAACATCAAAATTTGGTAAATGTTTACCATTACATATATTAACAGGAGAGAGTAATATTTTATTTATGAAAAAATTTGAAGAATTTGGAGATAAAATATTATTAACTTTATTTATAAGGAGTTAAAATGACAATAACATACTTAAATTTAAAATCTATCAAGACACTAGAGAAAATTTTTGATAAGAGTTCTTTAAAGATGAAGAAACTATATCAAAATAAGGTAGAAAATTTCATCAAAGAGATGGTTAATAATGCTCTTAATGATATTGAAGGATTTATAAATAACGAGGTTATTATATGGGAAAATTTTGACAATATTTACCTAATGAAATTAAACACACTAAATCCGAAAGATGCTGATGAGTTCACAAACGAATTTGTGTATGAATTATTTAAAGACTTAAACTCCACTTTCAATCTAATAAATGGGTTTAATGTTAAAACTATATATCCTTTGGTTATAGAAAATGATGTTTAATGTGCAATTACCTAGAAGTTTGAAAGAATTAACTTTAAATAAAATGTATGGGATGTCCTTTGCCATATCATTAACAAATATGATTTTCGATACTTGTAATATGTTTTATATATCCATTGAACATTTTGAAGATAATGTTATGGAGTCATTAAGTTTCGATACTCTAGATGAATTGGAAGATTCATTAATATCTAATGTTAAACATAAAATATGTTATGAACAAATATCAAGTATGACTAATAAGTTTAATAACACATTACATGATGACTTAAATGACGAAACCCATGATTTTATTATTGAACATATGTATAGTATTGTTGATGAATGTGTGGCGGATTTAATCGAGATATATAAAAAAATAATTAACAACGACAAAATGGAGATTAGACTCTTAAATTTAAATATGAACTATATGTTATTGGAGAGATATGATATTAGTAAAAACCCCTATTGGAACGGATAATTTTTATAACACTGTTTTAAATCTAACAGTGCGATTAGATATGAATGAACTATTGGTTAATATTTTTAATACATTCATTATGGATAAAATCTCATTTATCACTAATGGTGAAATTGATGAGTCCTTATATATTGACATTTTTGAAACAATAAAAGAACATACAATTTCAGGTACCGACATAAATGAATATGCTCGCATTAGAGTCACACTAACAGATATTTTAAATGTTATGTGTTTAAACTTTTTAAAGAGTTTAAAAGACAAAAACTTGCTAAGTATTCACTCATTATATGTCAAAAATGTAACACAACAATATATTATGGTGGTAACATAATGTTATATACAATAGAAGTAAATAGTCAACATTATGTTATATTAAAAAAGATTATTAATACACAAACATTTGAATATATTATTAGATTTATACTAATGAATCGAGACACAATATATTATTCAAATGAAACTTTAATAGACCTATTAAGTTATGAAATAATTATAGATAACCTAATAGGTTTAGAGAAACTTTTAAATGGCTTATCTGATGACTTATTAATACTAACTAATAATTTGAATGTAGTTGGTGTTGAAAGTTTCATTGGCAATCGACTTATATTAATCTTAGGAGCATAAAATGGAATTTATTGCAGGTAAAACAGCAAGTTTCAAAACATTAGGCGGACCAATTGGTTCAGAATATAAAGGTGTAATGATTGATGTATCAGGCATGACATATAAAATGGCAATAATGTTAGAACCAGCACTACACACAACCAATGATGAGATTTATGCATATATTAATCAAGACCCAATAAATTTAAGAGATAAGAAGTTTATCTCTTTCAATTACAATGGGAATAATATTGTAATGTGTGAAGAGTGGATTATACCATCTTCAATAGATATAACAGATGAATTACTGTCAGTTACATATAATGTTAGGAATATAAAACCAGCAGACAGTAGAGTAATTGAAGACATCATTCGTAGAATGGGTTATGAAGTAGAAATGATTATATAGGGTAATATTACCCTATATAATTTTTAATATATGTTTTATTATATGAACTATGTGGTTGCTGTAAAAAAGCACTATATGGTTACGGGAGTCTTATCGGAACAAATGACTTTATTTTGTTTTGATATTATTAATGTGATGTTTAACATAGTGTTGAATATTAAAAAATAATTTATTTAAAGGATAAAAAATGGCTGTAACATTGGTTGACAATGAAATAAAAGAAAATGATGGAGTTCAAACTCCATCAATAATAGATGATGCTTTTGATATGTTCATTGATGTAGATGAGGATATACCAAAAAATGTTGAATCGTATCTAGATACGATGAATGATATCATAAACAATGATAGAAGGACATCAGGAAGTGATATAATCTACTTTGATAAAGATAAATATCAAACGGATTATTCATTTGCTATGGTTTCTAGAGAGTTCAAAAAGTCAAACAAGAGAAAAATTGGCTTTAGTGTGTTGTTGTTTACAGCAACTGGAGTTGATGGTTTAAGTCCGGTTGAAATTCTAGAAAGAAAAAGAATTGATAATCTTATTGAGATACCTACTATCTCATTAGATGAAATAGTGGTTGGTCACTGTATTGATGAAATTGAAAAATCATCTAACATCAAAAGAGATGACATTATAGGATGTAGTGGTTTCATCGTTAATGACTATATTGATGTAGAAAATACTGATTTAATGTTAAAACATACAGCAGTTATAAGTAACACAATTGCTGCTAAAGTATATGAATATGGTTATAATGTTAGTCTCGGTAAACAACTGAGAACTAAACTAGAAAAATTAACAAAACTACATTATAATGTGTCAGCTATTACAGGTGACTGTATCCTCGACATTATGGGAACTCCATATTTTACAGAATGGAAGGTTGATGTTGTTGCGAAAGAAAATGCAAAAGCAACAAGAAACCGTACAAGTGGTAAAATGAAAATTGGTAGTGTATATGGTCATATTGGTTGTGTTATGCATAAAGGACCAATTACAGTTCAAATACCAAATGGTCAATACGGTATGATTGAACAAAAAATTGTTAAAAATATATTGATACCAACAGTCAATATATCAGTTATAGATGCAACGACACCAACTGATGCATCAATACTTACATTATTGTTAGGTGCACTGCCTATCGCAACAACTTGGAAAGAAATATTAGCGACTAATATTAAAGTAGGAAGAAATCCAGGTGCCTTAAACCAAATCATTGATGTAAACAATGAAAAAATGCAAGGTAAAGTTCCTAAGAAAATAAAGATTAACCCTTCCGAAGCTATTGATAAAAAAGTACTTGAACTTTCAAAATTTTATGCTAAAAATCCTGTTATTGTGTTAGATGCACCTAAATTTGGTTTTGGTTCAAGTGAGTTAGCTATTTATGTTAAAGCATCAAATGGTGATGAAGAAGCTCTGGATAAAATTATGGTAGGCATAAATAATCTAACCGCAAACAAAACAGCAGGTAAGATAGATAGAACACAACTGTTTGTTGGAAAATCAATAGACTTACCAGATGGTACATATGTTAATGGAAATGGAAAAAGAGCACCATTATCTATGTTGGATGAACAGAGATTTGCAGAATTAACAGATGATGAAACTCTCATCATTAGATTCAGCAATGCTTTGAGTGGTAAAGTTGATGCTATGCATGCGTTATACCCAAATGCTTTTGATGAATTAATGGATATATATAGAATGCTTGATGAAAAGTTTAATACACAGATAAGTATCACAGGTGTTAGAACAAGAGTATTCTTAAATTCAGCTATACTAGCTATTGTTAAACAATATCTCGAAGCTCCATTTAAAGATGAAAATAGCAAAGATAAGAAAATAGAGATAATCGTACCAACTCATAGACAACAAACACAAACGGTCAGTTTTGCTGATAACAGTGATTTATTAAATGCTGGTTTAGATGTTTCCACAATTTCATTCTCAAATGGTTATTCATACGGGAATCAACAAACATATGCTACTGGTAATCCATACGGTTATCAAATGTAAAATAATATACACGCATATGCGTGTATATTATATTTTTGTTTTTTCTAAATATTTTTTATCTAATGTCAAAAGAGTCTTTGTGATTGTTTCATAAATAATAGGATTACTTACCTCTAAATCAGTTAAGTATTTACCTAATCTTGTTAAAGGCAATACAATAAACTTATTATTATTAAATGCATCTTCTAACAATGTTAGTTGATGATATAATTTTGTCATTACTTCCTTATTTACTTTCAAATCTCTACCGCGTGTTTCTTTTACAGATACACTAATCGTTGGTATTGATATCGATTGTTCATTTCTATATTTTGAATAAACATTTGTTGTTGTACCATTAATATCATCTTCAAACACATATATTGCATCTCCTTTATATCTCTTTACTTTTTTAAAATCTTTAACATAAACAATTGGCACTTTTTTATCCTTTTAGTAATTTATTTCAATTAATCTTTTTTTATTCATATATTATTATAATGTAATTGGATTGCTTGTCTACTATTAGATTAAAAAATTATTAGAAGAAGGATTGTAAATGGAATTTTTTATTATTGGTTCATTAATTTGTTTTGTGTTGTTTTTTCCAAAAAGTAAAAAGAGAAAATGTTATAAAGTAACATACATTAGACCTTGGGGGAATTTAAATAACCCAAAATTTTATATTGAAAAAATATAGCCGTAGGCTATATTTTTTTTTATGAATTTTTTATTAAAACAAAGGATAAATATGGCAGATACAAGAGATGACGGTGAAGTTGTTGGAAAGTATATTAACAACAATACTCCACCAAGACCAAAAAACAAAAGTTTAATGGGAAAAAGTAATGGGGATTATACACCTATATTTCCGAAGAATTTAAAAGAAACTCTCTATATAACTATTGCACCGGATAACTGTCCGATAGAAAAAGCTAAAGAATTCGATTTCATTGGTATAGCAGAGGCATATGAATGGATAAAAACATATTCAGAAACAGTTGTAAATAATTATGGAATTATCATTCAATTGGGTGAAGGTACATTTACATTTAGAAAATCAGAGATATTATCTAAAGGTATAGAGACATTTTATTCTATCATAAATCCACATTATTTATATCTAATTGCAAACAACATAATTATTAATGGGGCTGGTTCTGATAAAACTAAATTGCAGTTTGATAAAGATGTTATGTTTTTAAATGTTAGAAGTGGCTTAATATTTAAGAATATCAAAGTTAGTAGTCTTGTTGAAGATAGAACACTTTTTATGGGCATTATTGGAAGTTATCTATTAATTAATGAATCGGTGACTGATATACAAGATGATGTTATATTTGAAAATGTTGGTATTGGAGCATCTGTTGGAGGCATCTTACAGATAAGTGGTAGTTTAACAATAGAAGGAACAAGACCAATGTTTCATATAGGTGCTGAATATGACGGTCTAGTTACTGCATCAGGCAAAATGCACTGGGATGGATTAACATTAAAGTTAACTGCCAATCAGGGTGGTAGGATAAGAATGGGAAATATAGATGGTACAAAAGACATAAATACTAACTTACCACCAATACCAGGCTTAGTTAAAAGAGATGGTTCTGTAATAGAGTCTTACAATGATTATTGTGGATTAACATACCAGAATTCTGTTGGTGGTACTAATCGTAGACCATCGAATCCAGGAAGAGGTTATTCATATTATGATACTGACTTGGACTTACCAATATGGTGTAAAACTGTGGCGACAGCTGACTCGGGTGCTGTTTGGATTGATGCAACTGGTGCGGAGGTATAATATGTATGGTATGTTTAATCAAAATATAGAAGTAGAAAAAATAGAGTTAACAAAAGAAGAATTAAAAATCTCTCAGTATGCTAAATTAGAATCAACATTTAGTTTATTAGAAAGAAAAGTAAGGTCTTTTGCTATTGATAAACCTTATTTTAAAACAGAGAACGGAATAAAAGCTCAAGAGAACACATATAAAGAGTTACTGCGTAATGCTGAAGCTGGATTATATGATGAAGAGACTTGTAAAGTTATAATTGAAAAAAATAAAATATCAAGGGATTCAGTTGCTGAGATATTAAAAGCTATCAATGATATCAAAGCTGTGTTAGCTGATAAAATAGAAAAAGGTCTTGATATCACAACTGACCTAAAAATATATTCTTCTTATCCAATTGATAAGAAATCAGTAACAAAAACTGCTGTAACAAAATTTAGAAAACAATTTGGAATTTAATAATAATAGTCATTCACATATGTGAATGACTATTATTTATTTAAATATTATTAATATGACTTAGAGGTGCTTCGGCTTACAAATAAACTATAAAGGAAACTTATGTCTAAAAAACTAATATTGGGTGCATCATATTTAATATATGTTGGTGAAAGAAAATCTGAGGTGTCTGATTCAACAATGAGACAAAACTTTAGAAATTGTATTTTGGAAAATGGTATTGTCAAGAACTTTCAATATTATAAAAATAGACACACATCGGCTTTTGTTAAATTAGTTTTATATGCTATAGCAACAAAACAAGAAATGAAATACAAATTGATTAGGGAAAATAAATATGTATTTTTAACAGCTAAAAAAGATGTTTTAACATACACAGGAGTATTACCAAAAAACGGTATTATATGTGTAGATTTAAATATAAAAAATAGGGATAAACTATATCACATTTCAACTAATGGTGATGTTACAAATATCCTAAGAAAATGTGACGAAGAAATCACAATTGAAGAGGTCTTAGATTGTGCAACATTACATAAATGTGATGTGTGTGATATGACATTAAAACTTTTATCTTAAAGGACAAAAAATGAGTAGTAAAATTAGCATACAAGACTTACATTATAAAACCGTTAATAATAGAACATTTCGTGTTCTATTAGAAGATGGTGTTAAAGTAGATATAACTTTAAATTCTGGTGTTGTTGGTGGACATATTGTTGAATTAATAACTACATCAATATATTTCAACTTATTCTACAATAAACAAACTAAAAACGAAACAGGAACAATGTTTTGTGTAATCGAGGATACACCAAAAAACTTTGATTTAATCTGTTCATTAATAGAAGATGAATTTAAAGATAATAAAGATTTTGATTTAATTAAATTGATACTCGATGACATGTTAAATCAAGCACATAATAGTAAACTAAGTAGATTAGGTAATAGATTAGGAAACAAACATTTTGAACCATTACTAAAAAGGATAATAAATGAAAATGTATAAAGTTATAAATAACTCAATAGCAAATAAACTTATTGATATAAATACAGGTTATATAAAACCTAACGAATTTGAATTCATATCAGTTGCACCAACAATCTACTCTTTAATATCTTGGGCTAAATTCCTACATTATACCGATTATGATGTTAAAACAAATATCGCGAGACCATTTGTTATAACTGATGATGAAATCTATATAGTTGAAATAGATGTCGATGAAAATGAATATGTAGATTTTAATCCAGATAACAGAGAGTTAGGTAAATTTAAAACTCATCGTAAAAAGGTTAAAAAACTTTATGGATTAGATAATTTTGATTTTGCAAATGGGTATCTTGAATGTAGATTATATGGTGATAAATATAAAATATTATCAGTTTACTGCTTAAATTATAAAGAGCTTTTTGACTTGAAAGAAAAAAGAAGAGATATTATTTTATCTAAACTATCGGATAAAAGGATTGATATTTCTGAACTATGGAATTACAATAAAAGGATAATTACCTTTAGATATGTAGATGGTATAATGGGATTACTAAATATATTAAACGATAAAGGTTTAAGTATAACAGAAACAGCTTCATTAATCTCAGAGTTTGCGATGAATGAGAATATTAATGATTCTTTATTATTGAATGCTCAAGACATTAAACAAGCATCTAAAAATGATTTGGTTAAAATATATAAAAATGTTTTAACATTAAAACATTCACTTATGCTTTTAGGTAAGGTTAACGATGCTTAGGAAAATATTTAATAAAATTAGAATATTTCTAAAGAATCTAAAATATTATACAGATAAGATAGTACTTTTATTCACGGAATATTTTAAATATAGTAACAGGTTATATCTTATGTTAATTAAACATATAAGATATTTAGCAGCATACCAACATATTAGATTATAATATGTTTTAACTTAAAACTTTAATCAAAATAGAAAAATATGATTTAGTATTATGCAAAGCATAATACTAAATCATTACCCTATATTTCTTTTTCTATTATCTAATAACCATCGATTATATCCTTTATCATCACCAAAATCTGTATAATTATTATCGCGATACTGAATATACCTAATCTTCATATCTTCTATTTTTGTAATTTTTACTGTTACAGTAAACATAGCGATTATTAAAATCATTGATAATAAATATGTTTTTATAGAATAAGTTAATTGTAATGTAGCTATCAACAATATAAAGAACCAGAGAAATGCTAATTTATCTTCCATATTAATTCCTTTTTTATTTATCATAATAATAATGTGAATACTTTTTTTTTACTTATATATTATTATAGAGTAATTGAATTGCTACGCTTTGAAAAAAGCCAACATTATGGTTTCATAAACCATTATTTCTTAATAGGAGGTAAGAATGATTGAAGAAAAAGTAGACCTATATAATTATATACTTGAACAAGGACTATATTCAAGTATAGATAGTTTCGGTAAGGGTTGTAAAAATAGTAAAACTATTTACATTAGTGAAGAAAGGAATAAAGTAATTATTACAGGTCCTAAGTATTCTAATTTGTTTAAATATGAATTTAAACGATATTATAATCACGCTACTTGCGTGCACATAAAAGATATGATTCGGTTAATCGATATTGTATATAGTAGTGTATGTGGGTTATGCGAATCTGTTTTAATAAAAGATTCTAATCTAAATGTTCTAATTAATTATGGTAGTAACTTAAATATGGCATTACGAATCGCTTTAATGTCGCCATTATCATCAATTCATATACTTGATGAACAAGGTTCGATATGTAATACTATAACCCCATACTTTGATAGGATGACAATACAATTAGGTGCTCAATCTATAGATAATGATAAAGTAAAACAATCAATTATATTAGTTGGTAAGGAACTTAGAATTAATGAAAATAAGGCAGATTACTCATTAATAAAAAAAGAGGTATCAAATAAGAATATTCTTATAAAAGAGTATAATGATAATGATATCTTTTTAAATTTAAAAGAAGAGCATAAAATTATTATGCCTAAAGTAAAAGATGGCATATGCCAACATACAAATATTAAGGTTGGGAAAGATACTGGTTATGTAGATAAATTTAACAATAAAATTTATTCAAATAGTCTATTATTAGACATAGATGGTTCATTAGCATCTATAGATGAAATTGAGTATGAGACATATCAAGAATATGGTATTTCAAACTACCATTGTTCACATTGTCCTATACATTCATCATCAATACGAGTAATTGGTATTGATGATGAAAATTATAACTCATATTATTACATAATGGAGAAGTAAAAAATGTTAGATTATATAGCTAAAAAGTATAATGTATCTCTCGTATCAAATGTAATTGCAACATATTATGTTAAACAATATATTATTGATGAATTATGCGAAGATGTAATATTACATTCACACACGTCATTTTATTCCACATTCGATGGAACTGATTGGGTATGTGGTCTAATGTATATCGAAACATTATATCAAAATAAAGCTACATTGGATGATATTTCAGTAGCTAAGACAGAATTAGATGCATTATTAAAATTTATAAATTTATATAAAGGAAACAAAGATGATACAAAGAAGTAGAAATAAACTAAATGATTTGATAAAAAATTTCAATCATATGTATATAGGTATGAGGTTAATCAGATTACAAAATGTAAAAAGATTAAATGGTAATTATCTCATAGATAATGAAATTAGTTTCAGTATAGTTGAGATGACAAATGAACACACTATTGTTAGTATTAATAACAATATATTTGATATTCCATTACCAAAATATTGTAAGCATTATCATATCTATCTAATAGAGATTATAAAGGTGATATATCTTTTTAATCAAAATAAACGCAATATAGAGATTAAAGATAAAAACTTTTGTTTAGATAGATTATTAAGATGTACATATATAGTAGAAGCTAATAATGAGGATGAAGTACATAAAATCCATGATATAGTTAAAGATTATAAAAGGAAAGGTTCTAACCTTATTCATCATTATATGTCATCTAGTATAATAAGAAATGATAATGTTAGAGTAGTTAGTATATTTATTTGTTTTAATAAATTAGGAGATACAGTGTGAGATATCTCACACTGTATCTAAATTACATTCATATTTGAATAAAAAATATTTTAAAAGGAAAGAAAAGAAGATATTATATCATTATCTCTACTTATAAATTATGAGTATGTTATATATTCAAATATAATAATGACATATGCAATTTCATCAACTGCGATGAAATATTTTTTGGAGTATATGTATTCTGAAATTGATAGTGTACTCGTAAGAGAAGAAAACATAGAGTTACTATACGAAGCAGCATATCATCTATTACCATCTTACAAATACAAGAACTTCTTATATAATACCTGTAATGAATCATTTTACTACGCACACTCTGCGACTGAGATTGGAAAAAAGAATTTCTACCTGAATCAAAATGATTTAGAAGAAGTACTTAAACACAAGATTGGTAGTAAAGTAGATTGTTCAGAACTATATAAACACGAAAAGGAAGAAAAATGAATAATGAAAAAACAAACTTGATCGACATTATGAGTGAGGACAGACACAAGTTACCTAGTTTAAGATGTTTTGGCGACAGACTCTATTGTGGTAACTTAATACTTAAAATAAAAAATAATAAGGTAATAGTTGATACAAATACTAGGTTTCACCTTTATGAACCTTATGTATTCAACTTAGAATATCGACGCGAAGCGTGTTACCGTGTCATAAATATAATTATTATCATAGAGATGGTTATTAGTGCAATTAAGGGAGATTATTTTATGTATGTCTTAAGGAGTCCAAATGAATCTATTTGTATTAATAACGAAAGTCATTTACCGACAGCATTAAAAATCGCAATTGGCGGTGTATCTCTTCCGGTAATAATTACTACCAATTATGATACTCGTACAAATATTGCGTCTATACAAGACGATTTAAACATGATTGCGAGAAATTATGGGTGTAGTATATATCACCCATATAAACATTTGCCTGTAAGTTGTTACTCTGATGAGATATGTTATTATGAGTTTTTGAATTCCAAGTTTCTATTAATGGATAATATTGTTGGTGATATACCACATGTATAGAAACAAATAAGCAAAATAAAAGGAAACAACCATGAATGAACAAACTATGCTAGAAATATATCGCGGATCCAAGTCACTATACAAAACAATCTTTGGAAATGACATTCCATTCAAAGATATTTTTGATGTAATTGTGCGGGATTAAATATAAATATAAATATTATAAATAGGAGAATTATATGTTAGAACATGAAATGAACATAATGAAAAATATATTAGAGGATGTCATGATAGACTTTGAACAAATCCATACACACTTATTATCCAACCCATTACAGAGAGATCTAATTAGTGATAATCCTGTAGCCGAATATTATCTAAACAATATACCGCACAACTCCACTATCTTATCTAGTGGTAGTTATATTTTAGTCAAGAAATCTAATATAGAAATAGATATTTTATATATTGCTAGAAATAGATTATCTATCACCACTATTGATATGCTTTCAGAGCATTGTCTTATTGATAACATAGATGATTCAGTCTTCCATAGAATATGTCTATTCACACATAAGAATCTCTGTATTTCTTTACTCACTAGAGAGTCTATGTTTTATATACACCTTAAATACGATACCTAGCATAATGCTAGGTAATTATGTTTTTCTTTTTCTCTTATCTCTGTTTCTATCTTTAATTTTGATTTTTCCATATATTTCTCTCTATTATCTATCTTTTTCTTTTTAATCTAACTATAGTTTCTTTATCTATTTACTCTCTCTATATTTCTATTTTCATATTCTCTAAATATATTTTTTTATAGTTTCTTTTATATGACCAACACATACTGTTAGTAAAGTATATCAGACGGGACCCAAGGGAATGTAGATAGAATAGTTTAATATCTTTTAAATTACTATCGGTTGTATTACGAAGTAATACTTCCATAGTTTTGTATATATAAACTATCTATATTTTTTAGGGGTGAGCACTAACAACAGGAGTGGAGGGGTCAACCATAACCTTAAACCTTAACTCTCTCTTTCTTTAGGAAGAGTGAATTAGAGGGCCTATGGCCCTCTAAGAGAGAAACCATTTCTTTCTCTCTAATATATACCATTAATGGTAGTATACTACTATGTAGTATACACCCTTCTAGTAATACACATAATGTATAGATATAGACATCAGTCTATATCTATACATTAATTTATCTTTAAAATTTATTAGTATATTATTAATATGTAAGAGAATTACATTATAAGAGGTGATAGTATAAACTATCTAATAGATTAAAAATAATAAAGGAAAGAAAATGAATAAAGTATTATCTTATAAGATAGTAGATATCAAGTTAGATAAAAAAGATTTAACATTAATATTTGACAACGGTAATGTTGATAAGTATAAAGTTAGTGAAGGAATACTTAACCCTAATAACTATAACCAATGTATAAATAAAGATATACTTGCTTATGGTATATCTGGACATATGTTGGTAGTAAGTTATCTTGAAGATGGTTATATAAATAATATACCATTTACATTAGATAACCAAACATTTATTATTAATAATAATGAAATGTTAAAGACAACGATTAAATATGATTATGATAGAAAAAATATCAATATAAGTAGTGATGGAGTTAATGTATCTTTCAAAAGTAATATTATACATAACCAATCTCAATTTATATCTGAGAAGATTATTATTGTTAAAGATGGTTATATTACCGATACAGATACATTTATAAAATATTTTAATTATCAACTAGGTAAATGTATTAATGTAGATAAGGTAGCTGAAAAGGTATATCATATAGATACTGAAGAAGTCACAATAGAAATTACTACAGATATAATATTAGAGCTATTACAACAAATTAAAGGTTGGTATATAGAATATGTAATCACAAATGATAATAATATGACATTAGTGATAACACAACCTAATCAGCGTGTAGTGATTAACTTATAGAAAAGGAAAATAAGATGAAGTATACAGTTTTAAATAATAAAGATGAATTAATTGTATTAACGGAAGATGGTGGTGTAGGTATAACATATAAAGGTGATGATACACAAAAGGTTACAATAGATTTATATCATGATAGATTAGATATAAATCAAACATTAGATAATCTATTTGATAATTCAAAGATGTCTTATGTTACGCTATTTTGTGATTTTGATGTTGAAAAAGACAATATTATAAATCATATTTTAAATTGGATGTGTCCAGGTATAAAATGTGAGATAGATGATAAGATAGTAGATAAGTTTAAAGGATTAAGAACCTTAAATGCTTCCACCTTAAATGAATAGTTTGGGAAATGAAAATACACCATACCGTACGGTATGGTGTATCTCTTTTTTTTATTCATATATTATTATAGTGTATTTGAATTACAAATTAACATAAAGGATACAAAAATGAGTTATTACTCTTATAAAGTGACAATTACTTGTGCAGATAATTGTAGGCATAAAGTTACTACTCTAATAGATAGAATAGTAAAAATTACTGGTAAAACAGTAGATTATATGGCTGATTATTTTGATAATCAAGTTGTAGTTACATTAACAATCTACGGTAATAAATTACCAAATGGATTAGTTAATGAGTTATCTCTTAGAGAGATAGAACCAATAGAGTTGATGTAAAGGAAGTAAAATGACAGTTGAAGAACTTAGAGAACAGGTTTGTAATGAGATGAATGAGTCAATTGACTCATTCGTAGATAATGATAATACATATAGAGTGATTGATTCTCCGACTTATATGGCTGACTATCAAATTGTAAATACTGGTAAGTGGTCTGATAGGTTAGAATTGGATTGTATTAAACTCCCAGGGTTTAAAGAAATTGTCTCATTATTAGAAAATAAGAGACCTTTCTATCCTTCATATGTAAATCATCATTGTGGTGACTGTTTGAAGGTTTTTGATACCTTTAAAGACTTTTATGAGGTATCTATGAATTTAGATATAGATTATAATTTAATTTATATGTTTCATATATCTAAATACGCTTTTAATTCAAAAGAATTTAGAAGTGAATATAAAGTAAAGTTCAGAAAAGATGAAGATGGTTATCATAAAGTACTAACATTGTTAACAATAAAACAGAGAAAAGGAATTTATTATCCAGTTATTATTAAAGAGATAAAATTAGAAGATTACGAATTATTGTTTAAAATATTATATAGAAACAATAAACGGTTATTGGAATATTGGAAAGGATTTGAAAATGTGTAGTATTGATAAAATAAAAGAAGCCGTAGTAGGTATCACTGATGTAAGTAAATTACTTAGTATTTTAAGTTTATGTTATTGCAAAGATGATATTGAAAAATTACAAAGTCATTTACCTAATTACAATAATTGTGTTATTGTAAATGAACATGATAGCGGTGAAATAAAAATGACAGTCGGTGAGGAAACATATGAAATTGTATTTATTAATGATTCGTTAGGGTTTCTCAGATACCCAATTACAAAAGTATCAGATTATATCTGGTTATTCCAATAATACATAAAAGGATTAAAATGACTAAAAAAGAAGCAATTGAATTAGCTAATAAGTGTAAGTTTCTATCGTCTGATAGTAGGTGGAATTATATTGAGAAAAATGGGTTTGTTATATGGCACGATGAATTAATAGATGAATTAAAAAACATATTAAATAAATATGGGTTAAAAACATTTGTTGAGGTATATGCTGGTACTGGACATTTAACTCGTTTATTAAATAATATAGGAGTAAATGGTAAAGGTTATACATTGGACCCAGGTGAATTTGACCTTTATGGGTTTAATAATAAAAATGAATTTACAGTTCAATGTATTGAAGATGGGATATTAGAATATAAAGATATTCTATGTATGAATGTAAATGAATTTGATAAAGATTTGTTGGTTATGTCTTGGATACCATTAGGTGGTGGCGACGAAATATTAAGTAGAATATATATGCATAAAACACCAGAATATATACTTCATATTGGTGAACATTATGGTTGTACAGGTGATGACGATATTAATGATTATTTAAACGAAAAATGTGAAGTCGTTTATGAGTTTGAAGAACATATTAATTTCCCAGGAGCTAATGATAGGATGGAGTTATTGAGGAGAATAAGATTATGACAATAGAGTTATTAAAAGAAAGATTTTTTAAATCATCTTTTAAATTAGATATAGATTTGTATATAACTAATAATAATAAAGATATACAAGATAAAATTATACCGAATCTATTAGTTTATAGACAAGAACTATTAAAAAGTGGTTTAATTTATATGGGTGTGTTAGAACTTAATAAAACGCGAACTGATGATAAAGAACTAAATATCTTAACACTTAAGAAATTAACGCAAGTATTGGAAGAAACAGATATTTTTGATATTGAGGTGATATATAGTCAACGTATATCACAAACTCGCTTTATGCAATATTATATTATTCATGGAGCTAAATTAACGAACAAACAACAAGATATCTTTAATATCTACTTTGTAGATAAACAATCTCTAAAAATTACATCAGTTATGTTAAAATATTAGTTTAATAAAAAAATATACTAAAATTAAAATAAATAAAAAAAAAGAGGA
>Ga0256828_1000554_pt1 | contig 24599 bp, 23 predicted proteins | sample CV88metaG_FD_185993 | JGI IMG/M metagenome (GOLD analysis project Ga0256828, IMG submission 185993) | Hydrothermal vent microbial communities from East Pacific Rise, Pacific Ocean - CV88 | ecosystem: Environmental > Aquatic > Marine > Hydrothermal vents | place: Pacific Ocean: East Pacific Rise...
ATCCAAAAAGTAAAAGTAAAGAGTATGCACATAGAGGAACTGTAGAGTATTTTAAAACTCATCCGGGACCAAAAGAGTACTATCCGGCTCCTGGAAGCTCTTGGATAAATCAAAACACCTGTGGTGTATGCCATCCAAACCAGGTAGCTGCACAGATGAACTCTTTGATGATGACCGAACAGGGCAAGATCAACGGAGCGATGTGGGGCTTTGGTGGTAAAGAGGGCTATACTCACGTAAATGGAAACTATAAAACAAAAAATCCTGAGGATCCTCACGCAAGATTAGGAACTGATACCTACCGTGCCTATATGCAAAAACTTGCAAAGATGGAACCACAAGGCTTCCCAAAAGAGATGAAACAGCTTCCAGACGCTCCAACAGTAGAAGAGATACATAAAGATCCTTCACTTGCTGTTTATACCTATCTCCGTCAAGAATGCCTGCGTTGTCATACTGGTAGTAAAGGACGTCATAAACGGGGTGATTTTCGAGGTATAGGGTGTGCATCATGTCATGTTCCTTACTCTAATGAAGGTTTTTATGAGGGTAATGATAAAAGTATAAAGAAAAGAGAGCGTGGACATATGCTCTCTCATCAAATTCAATCCTCACGCAAGGTAAAAGTCAAAATTCATGATGTAGAGTACAGTGGTGTGCCTGTTGAGACCTGTTCAACTTGCCATAATCGTGGCAAGCGTATAGGTGTAAGTTATCAAGGGCTTATGGAGACGGAGTATAAAGCAACGTTTGATGACCATGGAAATGCTCAACCAAAACTCCATACAAAACGCTATTTGCATATGAAAAAAGATGTTCACTACCAAAAGGGTATGCTCTGTCAAGATTGTCATACATCTAATGACTTGCACGGAGATGGTTTTTTAGCTGGAGCGAATCTTGGTGCTGTTGAGATAGAGTGTCAAGATTGTCATGGAACAACGAAAAAATATCCTTGGGAACTACCTATAGGGTACTCTGATGAGTTCAACACTACTGAAGCTACAGGTAAGCCAAGAGGTGTGACACAAACAGTTGCAAAGTACCTCAAACAGGGATACCTTCCAAAAGACAAAGGTGATGGTTATATCTTAACAGCACGTGGAAACCCACTTCCAAAAGCTGTTAAAAAGGGCAATAAAATCATTATGCACCTCGCTTCTGGAAAAGATATAGAACTAAAACCATTGAAACTCTTAAAAGAGCAAGAAGCACTTTCAAAAAAAGCGCTTGTAGCGATGGATGTAGTAAAAGTGCATACTTCAAAGATGGAGTGTTATACCTGTCATGTTACATGGGCACCACAATGTTATGGTTGCCATGTAAAAGTGGACTATTCAGGTGGAAAAAGTAATCCTGACTATTTAAAAGCTGCGCATGACCATGATATTCATGGAACAACAGGAGGAATGCGAAACCTCAAAGAGTATCTAGTTCCCGGAAAAGTGACAGAGACACGTTCATACCTTCGTTGGGAAAATCCAGCACTTGCGCAAAATGGTGAAGGTCGTGTAACACCAGTAATTCCTGGATGTCAAGTGACAGTAACTGTTGTAGGTAAAGATGGTAAAACACTCTTACAAAATCATATCTTTAAGATTCCAAATGTAGAGGGTGCTGGTAAAGAGGGACAAAATGCTATCGATATGGCACCGGTTCAACCCCATACGATCCAAAAAGAGGCACGAAGCTGTGAGAGTTGTCATGCATCTGCAAAAGCACTTGGTTTAGGTATTGGCGGAGGAAAACTCAATGCTGATCCGAGTAAAACGACTATAATGGATCTTATGAGTGCAGATGGGAAGATAATCCCTGAAAATATAGATGAGCAGATACCTGCAATTCCAAATCTTAAGCATGATTATTCTCAGTTTATAGATGAAAATGGAACACAATTAATGACAGTAGGTCATCATTGGAAGCTATCACAACCACTCGACAAAGGGCAGCGTGATAAACTTGATCGTCGAGGAGTTTGTTTATCGTGTCATCAAGATATTCCTGATGGTAATTTGGCAGTTTCTGCTATGACGCATATTGCAGAGATGGCAGAACTTACTATTGATAACAAAGAACATCATGAAATTTTAAATAAGATTTTAAATTTAGGGGCATGGCTGCAGGTTAGTGCTATTTTACTAGTAGGTATTTTGATCTTATATGTGATTTATAGAAAATTTATTAAAAAAAAATCAATTAATCCAATAAATAGAGGATGGAAATAGTGAAAAAAATTATGCTCATAATTAGTTTGAGTTTCACACTCTTTGCCAATGATATTATTATTAAAAAGAGTTATTGCAGTTTTGATCAAACTGTGCAAAATATTAAAAATATTGTTAAAGCAAAGGGACTTGGTGTTTTTGCAGTGATCAATCATAGTGGTAATGCAAAATCAATAGGAATGAATCTTAATGATTCAAAGATGATTGTTTTTGGAAACCCAAAATTGGGAACAGCTCTAATGCAACAAGATATGACGGTAGGACTTGACCTGCCTTTACGAATTTTAGTTTATCGTGATGGAGATGGTAGTGTGAAAATGGCTTATAGAGACGGCTCCTGGATAGCAAATCATCATATCTTAAATGCTCAAAAAAAGATAAATAAAATAAATAACGGACTTGATAAAATTACAACAAAAGCGGGACAATGCAAAAGAGACTAAGTAAAGAAGAAGCACTCGATCTCATTAGAAATGCAGATCTGAAAACTTTAGGAAAGATGGCAAGCGAACGTAAGCGTGAGTTGCATCCAAAAGGTATTACAACATTTGTAATTGACAGAAACATTAACTACACAAACATCTGTTGGGTTGATTGTAAGTTTTGTGCCTTTTACAGACATGAAAAAGATGCAGATGCCTATGTACTTACCTTTGATGAGATCGATGCAAAGATAGATGAGCTTTTAGAGATTGGCGGAACGCAGATACTCTTTCAAGGCGGTGTGCATCCAAAACTCAAAATCGAGTGGTATGAGGATCTGGTAGAGCATATTCACCAAAAATATCCGACAATTACGATTCACGGATTTAGCTCGATTGAGATAGACTTTATCGCCAAGGTCTCACGCATCTCAGTTGAAGAGGTATTAGAGCGTCTTAAAGCCAAAGGTTTGGCTTCCATCCCGGGTGCAGGTGCTGAGATACTCTCAGACAAAGTGCGTGATATTATTGCTCCAAAGAAGATAGATTCTGATGTCTGGATAGATATCCATAGAAAAGCACATAAGCTAGGCATCATGAGTACAGCTACGATGATGTATGGAACGGTTGAGAGTGATGAGGACATCATAGAGCATTTTGATATGGTGCGTCGTCTGCAAGATGAGACAGGTGGTTTTAGAGCTTTCATCATGTGGAGTTTTCAAGGGCAAAATACAGAGCTTCTAAGACTCATTCCAGATATGGAAAAACCCTCATCAAATCGTTATGTACGACTTTTGGCAGTAGCACGTCTCTATCTTGATAATGTACCAAATATTCAAAGTTCTTGGGTAACGCAAGGACCATACATCGGGCAGATGGCACTGCGTTTTGGTGCGAATGATCTTGGAAGTACAATGATGGAAGAGAATGTCGTAAGCTCTGCCGGAGCTGCATTTTCTATGGCAAAAGATGAGATGGTTCACCTCATTAAAGATATAGGTGAGACACCGGCAATTCGAAATACCGCTTATGAAACTTTAGAGATATTTGAATAGATGAAAAAAATAGTATTAGCATTTTTATTAATAGGACAGATTGTAATGGCAGCAAAGATTGATAGCATTGAAGTTAAAGGAGTAACGATTCCTCTGATTTTTGAAGAAGATGCACGTTTACCGATTGTAAATACACAGATAGTTTTTACAAACTCGGGAAGTATAACAGACAAAAAGATAGCAGGACTTGCAAAGTTTTCTGCAAAGATGCTTAATGAGGGCAGTAAAGAGATGGGTGCCAACGGATTTGCCGAGATGCTTGAGTCTAAAGCGATTCACATTGCAGCTTCAACCGGGAGTGAGACATTTGTCATAGAGACAGGCTCACTTAATGAGCAGTTCAAAGATAGTATGAAGTACCTTAAGATGCTTTTGTCCGAGCCAAACTTTACGAAACGCTCATTAGAGAAAGTAAAAACAATGACAATGGGAGCAATCTCACGCAAAGCGAATGACTATGACTATGTCGCTTCCAATGCACTCAAAAAACTGCTTTTTGAGGGAACGGTTTTAGCACAGCCATCAGCAGGAACGCTAGAGAGTGTTAAAAGCATCAAGTTAAAAGATGTAGAGAATTTTGTAGATGAGCATCTTGTTCTCTCACGTGCCATCATAGTTGTTGGTGGGGATGTGGATATCGAAGATGTTAAAAAACAGATGAAAAAAGTCCTTAAAATTTTGCCAAAAGGAAAGTTTGAGCCACTGCCGCACTATGAAGCAAGCAGTGATGCAAAAACAGATATCTTAAAACGTACAACAGAGCAGGCATATATCTACTTCGGCTCACCATACAACATGGCAGTCAATGACGAAGATTACTACAAAGCAAGAGTAGCGACATTTATCTTGGGAACGGGTGGTTTTGGAAGTCGTCTGATGGAAGAGATACGTGTCAAACGTGGTCTTGCATACTCTGCCTATGCCCGCGTGCATGTGAGTAAATCTGTCAGCTATTTTAACGGTTATCTTCAGACAAAGATAGAGTCACAAAATGAGGCAAAAGAGACGGTAAAAGAGGTTATAGCAGATTTTGTTGCCAAAGGTGTAACAGCAGAAGAGTTAGAGCAGACAAAGAAGTTTTTACTAGGAAGCGAGCCTCTGCGAGTTGAAACAATGAGCCAGAGATTAAACCGAACATTTATGGACTACTACAAAGGCTTTAAACCAGGCCACTCTCAAAAAGAGTTAGAGAAGATTAAAAATCTAAAACTTACAGACTTAAACAAGTTTATAAAAGCACATAAAGAGATATTAGAACTATCCTTTGCAATAGTGACAAAGTAGTAAGGAAATTTGATTGAGTATATTAATTAAGCAAATATATCATAAGTCCAACACTTAGAGTACTTGCCAGTAATGTGGCAAAAACCAGCTTTGAAGCTAAAACAGCATCGCAACCATACTCTTTTGCCAAAGCTACACTTAACATTGCAGAAGGCATAGCAGATTCGATAATCAGTACATCTAATTGCCATTTTTCAAGTGTAATGAAGTAGGAAAATGAAGCAATAGCGATAGGATTTAATATCAGTTTTAAGATTATTACCATCAAGACAAGTGCTAATATCTCTTTAAAACTGTCAAAGCGTAAGATTACACCAACAAGAAGGGCAACCATCAGTGTATTGGCTTTACCTATTATATGAACTGTATTAAAGAATACACTGATAAAATCACCCTCTAAAGGTAATTTAAAAACACTCCATCCAACACCCGTGAGTATGGCTATAAAGATTGGAGAACGCAGAAATTTCAGAATACTTTTTAATATGTTTGAATTATCCTGACTCTTATCACCATAGTACATTGCTATCATAACACCAAATACAAAAAGAGGAAGGCCAACTCCAAGTTCTGAAATGAAAGATGCTTCTGCTATGGCATTTTCATCATGTGGAAAGATTTGTGCTATTAAAGCGTAACCAAGTAGAGCAGAACTTCCAAAAACAGAGGTGAGGATATAGCTTCCCATCTGCTGGGATGAGAGTTTAAAGTATTTTCCACTCAACCAAGCTATAGCAAATAAAAAAATTTCACTAATGAATATAAAACCAACGATATCAAGGTATTTCCACTCCAAAGCAGCATGTGAAAGTGCGTACATTATAATTGCAGGCAAGGTCAAACGTGTGATAATAGTTGAAAACAAACTACCATCTTTTGAACTTAAAAGTCCAATATGGCGTAGATACATTACTAGTAATATGATGGCGCCTAAAATGACAATAGAACTGAATGTTTGTGTGTATATATTCATTACTTTTCTCTTTTATTTTTATTTGCTCTAACAAATATTATAGCCTAAAGAACTTTATGTGTAGAGATTATTTTTAAAGCTATATGAAATTAACAAGAGATATAGCATTAACAAGTTACAATACTGTAAAAACGGTAGAGTATGGCACAGACACTGATAGGACAGATTGACAGAGTTCTCTTTGAGGGGGATGATGGTTTTTTCATTGCAGTATTAAAAAGTGGTGAGAAGATCAGTGGTGTTTACTATGAAAGTGCTATCGAGAACATTAAAGGTTCTGCCATTACCCTAGAAGGTATGTGGCATGAACATAAGAAGTATGGACGTACTTTTAAGTTCGACTCTATCAAGGTGAACCAAAACGAACTCTTTTTCTTTCTCAACAAAATCATCAAGGGCTTTACCAAAAAACTCTCCGCTGATTTGATAGAGCACTTTGGTGCAGAGGAGCTTGTCAATATTTTAGATAATGACATAGAGAAGCTTTTAGCCTTTAAGGGCATTAAAGAGAAGCGTCTTAAGAAGATTCAGGATTCTTGGAAGAAGTTTCGTTCTATGCGTGAGCTTGGTGAATTCTTAAGTCCTTACAGTGTCTCACCGGTTTTGCTTACTACCATCGCTACTGCGATGAAAGATGTGAGTGAACCCTGTGCCAAAATCAAAGAAAATCCCTATATCTTAACCTCCATTAGCGGCATTGGATTTAAGCGGGCTGATGAGCTGGCTTTGAAGATGGGCATAGATAGTGAAGATGAGAATCGTATTAGCGCTGCTATGGATTATATGCTGCTTGATTATTGTGAAGCAAATGGAAACTCTTGCATTGAGAAGTCACTGCTCTTTAGTGGGCTTGATGAGTTGCTTGGGTTTTTTCAAAAAGAGTATCTTTATGAAGCGGCTTTGGTTGAGAGGGTGAGTGAGGGGAGCATAGTTTTGATGAAAAATGACCGTCTCTCTCCTGGACGACTCTATGATGCTGAGAAGTTTTTGCATGAGACCTTTACCAAAAGAGCCAAGATGGACAGTGGCGGATTTGTAAAGGATTTAGAGGCATTTTTGGCAGATTCAGAGCTCAAACTTGGAGAGCAGCAGAAAAAAGCGGTAGAGATCATCAACAATGGCGCGAGCCTTCTCTTTTTGGTCGGGTATGCCGGAACCGGAAAAAGTACAACATCCAAGACCATTCTCGAACTCTTAAATACCCGCTATGACAACAAAGAGATTATGACCTGTGCATTGAGTGGTATCGCTTCACAACGCATTAGTGATACAACGGGGTTTGAGTCGGCTACGATTCAGTCACTACTCGTAAAACATGAGGAGTCCGATAAATTTCCCTACTCGGTAGTGCTGATAGATGAAGCTTCTATGATAAACTCGACGCTTTTTGCACGTTTGATGGGAAAAATCTCTAACAAGGCAATAGTGATTATTGTCGGGGATGATGCGCAGTTGCCTCCTATTGGGGCGGGGAATGTGTTGAGTGATGTACTTACCTTAGAGTTGGCTCCCATTGTGAAGCTCACGCAGATATACCGTCAATCTCCAGAGCAGGCCATCACACTTATAGCCAACCAAATTCGCCAAGGTGAAGTGCCACAATATCGTGGGAAGTATGAAGATTTTGAGTTTGTAGATGTCAACATCGCCAACTATTATGCACTGAAAAATCAGCTCACGCAAGAGGAGTTAAAGGCCTTGCGTGAGCAGAACTCGCAAGATATTATTGCAGAGATGCTGCACCGTGTAGTGGAGAGTATTGAGAAGGCGCGTTATCGTTTGAAGAACAAACAGATAAAAGAGTATTTGAACTATTTTCAAGTCATTACGCCGATGAAAGGGGGAACCCTTGGTACGACAAATCTCAACAAGATTTTGCAAGAGTACTTTAACCCCAATCCAAAAAAGTGCATTAAGCGAGGGGAGCTGGAGTTTCGTCTAATGGACAAGGTCGTGCACACCAAAAATGAGAATATGACCTCATGGAGTGCTGATGGTTTTAAGATGAGTGAGGATTCGCATGAGAGACGTATTTTTAATGGGATGAGTGGTTTGCTTTTTCGCATTGATGAAGAGGAGGAGCAGGCATATGTCTTTTACCCCAATGAAGATATTGTCGTGAAGTATGAGTATGATGAACTAAAAGCTTACTTGATGCTCTCATACGCACTGACAATTCATAAGGTACAGGGAATGGAGTATGACATCGTTGTAATTCCTATGAGTTTTACCCACTTTATTATGCATAATACGAAGCTTATCTATACAGCTATAACCCGTGCGAAACATCGTTGTGTCATTATTGGCGAGAGTGGGGCGTTTGAGAATGCTTGTAGGCGTGTGGAGAGTACGAAACGGGATACGGTGCTTTTGGAATTAAGCTAATATAAACTCTGCTTTTAGAAATTATGCTAAAATAATCCATACTCTTTGGAGGTTATAATGGATTATCAACAGATATTAGAAGAGATTGAGTTAGAGATACAGCCCCTTTTTGGTCAAGGTGCGGTGGCGGATTATATTCCTGCTTTGGCAGAGGTGAATGCCAAGCAATTTGCCATGAGTATAACCCTTTTTGATGGAAGTTGCTATAGTGTCGGGAGTGCTGAGAAGCTCTTTTCCATTCAGAGTATCTCCAAAGTCTTTACTTTTACACTTGCTTTAAAATATTTGGGTTTTGAACTTTACAAGCGAGTAGGGCGTGAGCCATCAGGGAACCCTTTTAACTCTTTGGTGCAGTTAGAGTATGAGAACGGTATACCGCGAAATCCTTTTATCAATGCCGGTGCGATTGTTATTACGGACACTTTAGTCTCACACTACAAAAGTAATGCTCAGGCACTCAATGCCATTTTAAACTTCATACGTGAGATTGCCGATGACAGAAGTGTGGCTGTGGATGCGGTTGTTGCCGAATCTGAGATGGAGCATGCTTTTAGAAATTTGGCATTGACAAATCTAATGAAGAGCTTTGGAAATATTGACAATGAAGCGATTGCATTGGTGCAGACCTACTTTAACCATTGTGCATTGGAGATGAATACAAAGATGCTCTCACGCTCTATGCTCTACCTTGCAAATCATGGTGTCGACCCTATTACACAAAAAGAGTATGTGACTAAATCACAAGCAAAACGGATTAATTCTGTTATGCTTACTTGTGGGCATTATGATGCATCAGGAGATTTTGCATTTAAAGTAGGTTTACCTGGGAAAAGTGGTGTTGGAGGTGGTATTGTAGCAGTTATTCCCCAAAAAATGGGTATTGCTGTCTATTCCCCTGCACTTAATGAGCAGGGAAATTCACTTATTGGCACAAAAGCATTGGAGCTTTTTACTACAAAAACTGGATTATCTATTTTTTAAAATCGATTCCGGCTTTGTAGAGTATATAAATTATTTATTGAAAAGTGCTGCTAATGCTTGGGCATCTTTTAAGTTGTCAATCTTAGTGATTTTATAGTTATCAAGATGTACAACAACGATACTATCTTTGTCCATCCCTTTTGTAAACTCTGCTGAGAGTTTATCATCATTTATAAGTAAAATAGGGAACTTTAACTTTTTTAAATCAGGTAGAATAAACATCTTTTTAATAAGACTTGGTGCAGGTGAGACATCAGCAACATAGACAGCATGGTGCTGTGCTAAAAAGTCAGCAGGTTTTGATTCTAAAAATTTATTACATGCATGTCCCATAGGTTTTGAGAATGAGAAGAAGATTATCTGCGTATCTGCTGAGAGTGTTTCAGGCTTTTCATTTTGATCATTGAGTTTAAAATCTTTAAGACTCTTTCCAGCTGCAAGTTTTGCTTCTACATTTGTATTATCCTCTGATTTTGAGCTACATCCTAAAAAAAGAAATGTAATTGCCAGTATTGTGAGTATTTTTTTCATATTTTCTCCGGTATGATTTTATTTTGTAAGTCTACAAAAATGTAGTTGAGATTATAATACGAATTATATTTACTTAACTCTTTTAATAGTTTCTAAAGTAACTGAATTTATTGTAAAATTTCAAAAAAACAAAGGAGACCCACACATATGGCATGGGCAACAGCAAGACATATACTGGTAGATAGTGAAGAAAAATGTAATGAGTTAAAACAAGAGATTGAAAATGGTGCAGACTTTGGTGAGATAGCAAAGCAGTACTCAACTTGTCCATCATCAAGAAACGGTGGAGATTTAGGTCAGTTTGGACCGGGACAGATGGTTCCAGAGTTTGATAAAGCTGTATTTAATGGAGATGTCGGTGTAGTTTATGGACCGATCCAGACTCAGTTTGGTTACCACCTTTTAGAAGTAACTGGCAGAGGTTAAGGAGATAGTCATGGTAAAAGTAGCAGCTATTCAGATGAGCATGAGCGAAGATAAGTCTGCAAATGTAGATAAAGCAAAAAAGCTCGTGCGTGAGGCTGCACAAAATGGTGCAAATATCATACTTTTACCAGAACTTTTTGAAGGGCTTTACTTCTGTAAAGATATGGATGAACAGTACTTCTCATGGGCTACTCCTCTAAAAAACAACAGACTTATAGCAGAGTTTCAAGCACTCTCACGTGAGCTTGGAGTTGTGTTACTTGTCTCTTACTTTGAAAAAGCAGAAGCAGAGTACTTTAACTCACTTGTTGTCATAGATGCAGATGGCAGTGTGATGGATAACTACCGCAAAACTCACATCCCAGATGGCCCTGGCTATGAGGAGAAGTTCTACTTCAAACCAGGTGATACCGGCTTTAAGGTTTACGCTACGAAGTTTGGCAAAATTGGGGTTGGCATCTGCTGGGATCAGTGGTTTTGTGAGACGGCACGTGCACTTACACTCAAAGGTGCAGAGATAATCTTTTACCCAACTGCCATTGGGAGTGAGCCGGAGATTCATTTAGACTCAAAAGATCACTGGCAGCGGGTACAGATGGGACATGCTGCGACAAACACTGTTCCTGTAGTAGTGGCAAACCGTTATGGCCGTGAAGTAGGCAAATGTTGTGAGCTTACTTTTTATGGCTCATCTTTCATCACAGACTACACAGGGGCTAAAATAGCCGAAGCCTCACGCGACAAAGAAGAGATACTCTACGCTGAGTTTGACCTAGAAGAGAATGCAAAACAGCGTGAGTACTGGGGACTTTTACGTGATAGACGTAATGAAATATATAATCTAATTTGTAAATAATATTTCTCCATAAAATTTTTCTTTGAGCTAAATCAAACATTAGCATCACTTTTTAATATATAATCAAAACAAGAAGAATTTTTATTTATTAAAAAATTATATTTAGTAATGAAGGGGATAGTAGTGTTAAATATAGATGAGTCCTTAGAAGAATTTATAGAAACCTTAACCGTTCTATATGTAGAAGATAATATTGATGCCCGTGAGGCAATGTCAGAACTTTTAAATATGTTTTTTAAAAAAGTAATCATTGCTGTTAATGGGGAAGATGGCATTGCTAAGTTTAAAGAGAATAAGATAGATATCGTTATCAGTGATATAAGAATGCCAAAAATGGATGGTGTTGAAATGTCAAAAAGAATTAAAGAACTCGATAAAAATATTCCCATTATTATTGTTACTGCACACCAAGAATCAAATTATCTCCTTGATTGTATTAAGTATGCAATTGATGCTTATATTTTAAAACCTGTTAATGCCACAAAATTAGAAGAGACCATTTTTAAGGTGGCTGATAAAATATACTGTGATCTTGCAAAAGAGAAATATGAAATCCACCTTGAAGATATGGTTAGGATGCGAACTAGAGAGCTTGAAAAAGCACATGATCAACTTGTTTCAATGGTAAACCATGATTCCATGACAGGTCTTTATAATCGAAGATACTTTAATGAAATCACAACAACACTAATGCATATAACAAAACGTAATGAGAATGCTTTGAGTGTTTTAATGATTGATATTGATAATTTTAAAATAATCAATGATAAATATGGGCATTTAGAAGGTGATAAGGTCATACAGGAAGTAGCGAAGTTATTAATGAAAATAACACGACAGAGTGATATTGTAATACGATTTGGAGGGGAAGAGTTTATAGTTCTTTTACCAAATACTGATATTGAAGGTGCTAGTGAAATTGCAAAAAAAATCAAAAATCAGATTAATGAAATAACTATTTATCTGTCTGATACAAATAAAATTACATTTACAGTAAGTATTGGTGTGGCGGCATGTGATTGTAATCATGATATGGATATTGATGAACTTGTGCATAAAGCAGATGTTGCAATGTATGATGCCAAATTGAGTGGAAGAAACAAGGTTGTAATGTATCGGAATCTAGGCTAGAACATAGATGCAAACTGATTTTGGATTAAAGAAAAAGATTAAAATCGCCATTCCTATCATTGTTCTTATTATTACTTTTTTGTTTCTTATTTATAATATGGTTAATGAGAAATACCTTAAACAGAAGAATTTTAAATCACTTAATCGACAGATAGTAGTTTTTACAAAATTGTCTAAAATTATTCATGAAACGCAAAGAGAACGTGGACTTAGTGTAGGTTATATCAGTAATAACGCTACAAAGTTTCATACATCTTTGTTAGATCAATACCATCATACTGATAGTGTAATGAGGGAATTAAAAAACTATCTTTCAAAAGAAATTATATTTAATAATAGTTTAATAGAACATACGTTAGAAGAACTATCAGAGATCAAAGAGTTACGTATAAAAGTGAAAGACCTTACTATCTCTGCTTTGGAAATTCGAAATCGCTATACCTTAATTAATAATAATATTTTACAAACCATTATGAATATATCCAAAGAATTTAAAACGAAAAAAATAAGAGATGATATTATTGCCTATACAAATTTGTTATTTTATGAAGAAAATTTAGGTTTGGAAAGAGCTGTTGGAACAAATATATTGTCCAGGAAAGTAATGGAACAGGACTTAATCAACCTTTTTAACACTTATATTATTAAAAGTAGTGTTTATCAAAATCTTTTTTTATCTTATGCTTCTAAAAACTCTAAAAAGTATTATTATCAAATTTATGATGTTGTAGCAGCCAAGAATATTAGAAGTATGGAAAATATCATTTTGACTGCCAAAGAAAAAAATATTCAAAGCATAGAAGCACAGCAGTGGTTTGAAGAGATGACACTTCTTATAAACAGTTTGAAAGTAGGTGATGATTATCTCTCTAAGAAGATGCTTGAGACGACAGCTAATGAGTCTATTTTGAGTCAAGAAGAGTATTTAAAATATATTATCTTTGGAATTATGATTTTTGTACTATTTATTATGATGATTATAATGATTCTGGAGATGCAAAAGAGTGAAAAGAAATTAAAAACATTGATCGATTCTTATATTATCAGTTCAACGACAGATCTAAAAGGTATTATTCAGAGTGTTAGTCAGGCTTTTAGTGATATATCAGGCTATACACAGGATGAACTTGTAGGCAAAGCACATAATATTGTCCGGCATGATGATAATCCTAAAGAGATTTACAAAGATATGTGGCGAACACTTAAGTTAAATAAGATTTGGCAAGGTGAAATCAAGAATAAAACAAAAGATGGTGGTTATTACTGGGTAACAGCGATTATCTCTCCCATATTTCATAATGGTAAAAAGATTGGGTACAGTTCTATACGTCAGGATATTACAGATAGTAAAAGGATTGAAGAACTCAATAGTTCACTAAAAGATAAAATTAGAGAAGAAGTTGCAAAAAGTAGGCAAAAGGATCAGCAGATGATTCAGCAATCAAGGCTTGCCCAGATGGGTGAAATGATTTCTATGATCGCACATCAATGGAGACAGCCTTTGACTGCAATTAGTGCTACAAGTTCGATATTACATTATAGTGCAAAGAAAAACAAGCTCGATAAAAAACTGATTCTGGACAAAACAGAAAGAATAAATAGCTATTCACAACATCTTAGTGATACGATCAATGATTTTAGGGATTTCTTTAAGCGTGATAAAGTGAAAAAAGAGACAGATCTTGACACTTTGGTTAATGATGTTTTAAAGATTTTAGAGCTCTCTTTAAAGTATCAAAACATCAAGCTGGAATTATCATTAAATGCTCCGTATATATTTGAATCTTATCCAAATGAGATCAAGCAGGTTATCCTTAATATTTTAAAAAATGCAGAGGATATTATTCTTGAGAACAATATTGAAAATGCAATCATCTCGATAAAGACATATGAAAGTAAAGAGACAATCTCTTTAGAGATTAAGGACAATGGAGGTGGTATAGATCAAGATATCATTGAAAATGTTTTTGATCCATATTTCTCAACGAAACTTAAAAAAGATGGGACAGGATTGGGACTTTATATGTCTAAGACAATTATTCAAGAGCACTGTGGTGGTGAATTGAAAGTAAAAAGTCATGATAATTTTACTATTTTTATAATTGAATTGAAGAAAGTATAATACGCGGTAACTCCTCAAGCTCTGCGTGAATAATATTAGTAAATTGTGAACGATTAAAGGTTTGTTGGCGTTTGGCAAGCTGTGCTGTGTGGGTTGTGATTAGCTCAAGCATCTCCTTTTTGTCTGTCTTTGCATCAAGGTAGTCTAAGACTTCCACTATACCGATGGCTTTCATGGAGTTTGGTGCTCGGGTGTACTTTTGTTCTAAGTAACATACTTCATCTATGAGCCCCATTTCATACATCTTCTGTGTTCTTTTTGCTATGCGCTCACGTAAGAGCTCACGCGATACATCGATGTTATAGACAGGCAGATCTTTTATAATCGGCTTGGCAGGATTGGCAGCAAACCACTCACTTGGAGTTATGCCAGAAGCTTCGTAGATAAGGAGTGCCTTTTCGATACGGTAGCGATCGTTTGGTTTTATCTTTTGCATGTAAGCCGGGTCTTTTTGAAGCAGTGCTTCATAAACCTGCGTGAGGTTCTTTAGCTTCTCTTTTACTTCTTTTTGTAGCTCTGGTGTTATTTCTGGTAGGGGAGAGAGCCCATCAAGCAGACTTTTAAGATAAAAAGATGTCCCACCGACAATGATGAGATTTTTGCCATCATCTTGACACTTCTGCACCACCTCTTTATAGAGGCGAATGAAGATCTCTACACTAAAGTGCTCATTGGGCCATATCTCATCGATACCGAAGTGTTTTACCTCACGCAGCTCCTCTTTGGAGGGTTTTGCCGAGACGATATCTATCTCTTTATAGATACTTAGTGAGTCAATACTAAGAATATAGGCATTTACTTTTTTGGCTATTGTTATACCAAGATCACTTTTACCTGAGGCGGTTGGACCGATGATTGCGAGTTGTTTCATAAATAGCTTACTTCCTACGATCGTCTATGATTTCTATCTCAGCTTCTTGTATATTGTCATCAAGGAGTTTTGATTCTTGTGTAGGCGTTGCGGCCATATTTCCATTAAGTGCTTTTATAAGTTCACTTTCTTGTGATCTGTCGAGTTTGCCACTAGCAACGGTATCTATGATCTTTTCTGCGATACGAAGTTTTGTCATATTCTCTTGTTGATGAAAATATTTTTCAAGGTTGTCTTTGTAAGATTGAAGCTTATTTTGATGGCGTACTCGAAAATAGAGATAGATGAAATAGGTAATAATTAGTAAAAGAATAAATAAAATTGCAACAAAATAGCGTTTTATCTCCATATCGCTCTCTAGTTGAATCTGTGACATTTTCTGTTTGAGCAGTGCTTTGTCCTTTTCCATCTGCAACTGTACTTTTTGTTTTTGCAGATCTGCTTCAAGGCGAATTTTTTCAAGCATCTGCTCTTTTTTTAACTTTTCAAGCTCTTTTTGTGCCTCTATCCTTGCCAACTCTTGACGTGTTTTTGAATCGATCTCTTTTAGTTGGACTTCTTTTGCTTCTTTGAGTTTTTTCTCTAAAAGTTCTGTCTCATGTTGTTGCTCTTGTAGTTTTTTTTGCATTTGAGAATTGATAATATTATCTACAAAATCACAACCGCTAAAAAGAAGAAGAGTAAGTACAATCAGTAGAATTTTCATAAAAGATGCAGGCCTTTTTTAAAGATATTTTACAACAAATATTATTTTATTATCATTAATTAAATCTCTTTTAGATAAAATAGCCCTATATATTACAGAGGTGATTTTTTTGCAAAAAATTTTACAAAAATTAAAAGATTTTAATGAACTGGTGATGTTTGAACACTCCATATTTTCTCTACCTTTTATCTTTATAGCTATGGTCGTTGCAGCTGATGGCTGGTTTGGATGGAAGCTGTTGCTTTTTGGAGCTCTTGCAGCTGTGAGTGCAAGAAACTTTGCTATGGGTGTGAACCGTTATGCAGATAGAGATATAGATGCTGCAAATCCAAGAACTGCAAATAGACCAAATGTTGATGGACGTATCGATGCAAAGAGTATGCTCTTTTTTATCGGAGCTAATGCTTTGGCTTTTGTTGTTGTTGCTTATCTTATCAACTCTTTGGCTTTTTGGCTTAGTTTTCCGATACTTGGCGTCTTGGCCTCTTACTCATACTTTAAACGTTTTAGCTCTTTGGCACATGTTATTTTGGGTGTCTCATTGGGACTTGCTCCAATTGCCGGAGTTATAGCTGTGAGTGCGTCAATTCCGCTTTGGTCTGTTCTTTTAGCATTGGGGGTTATCTTTTGGGTAGCTGGGTTTGATCTACTTTACTCGCTGCAAGATATAGAGTTTGACAGAGAAAAAGGTTTACACTCCATTCCATCTCACTATGGTGCAGAGGCGACTCTCTTTATCTCAGCACTTTTTCATTCACTGGCTGTTCTTTTTTGGCTACTTTTTGTCTGGGCTGCAGGTTTGGGATTTTTTGCTTTTGTAGCAGCAGCAGGGAGTGGATTTGTGCTCTACTATGAACAGTTGTTAGTACGAAAAGATTTTACTAAGATCGATCGTGCTTTTTTTACCGTAAATGGTTATCTTGGTATTGCATTTTTTGTTTTAATCATACTTGACAGGATAGTATCATGAATCAACCTCGTTTAGTTCCGGCACCCATTAGCATACAGTTTTCAGAAGCCTCTTTAGATAAAGAGGCGTATGAGAGAGAGTTTCAAAAGCTCAGTGAGAGTGATGATGATCCGATCAGTCAGTGGTTAAAACTTGCAAAAGCAAGAGGTGAGACCGCTGAGAGTGATCCTGTGATCTTAAATCTAGTTGTAGAACTTCATAGAAAGATAGATGCACTAGAAGCCTTTTTAAAAAACGAGACACCGCAAAGAGTCTCTTTGACAGAAGAGGCAGAGATTGAGTCTATCGGATTTGAGCACTTTAAACTCAAAGAGCCTCTTTTAGAAGAGGGCAAACTCTACTATGGACGTGTAGCTATGCCGGTACACCCAAAGCGTGATATCGCTGTCTTTTTTAAAGCCCTTGATTCACAGCTTGCAGAGATTGTACGTATGCATGAGCGAGATGAAAAAGAGTGGGCGGCTTATATGACAGCGCGTGAGAGAATTCTCATCCGCGAAGCTAGAGAGAAAAAAGCGTGAATTTAGAAAATATACAGTTTAACATTGAGTATGTTATTGTTGCAATGGCAGGGGTTGTCTTATATCTGCTGTACTATGTTTACACAAAGGATTCAGACTACTCACGCAACATACGCTCTGTTGCATCAGTTGTGGAAGATCTTAACAGAGAGATATTTTACCTTAAAAAGCAGCTTAAAGAGACAGAATCTGCTATCCAAAAGTCTCCCTCACGCATGAGTGATGATGAGATATATCAAGAGATAGAGAGAAGTGTTTATGATATGGTACAGCCACTCTCAATGGCACTTAAACAGATACAGACAAATATTGACTCTATTGAAGTTGAGATTGAATCTCGTATGGCCCAGCTTGAGAATGGAGTCAAACAGATAAGTATTCCCTCTTCTATTCATGGAAATGATGATGAGAAGATCATCTCTTTGTTTAAACAGGGTGTCTCTATCGATACTATTGCAAAAGAGTTACACATCTCTAAACCTGAAGTTGAATTTGTCTTAAAAATCAACAAAATTAAGTAAGTATATTGATGAGTGCAGATAGAAAACTTTTTGTTCTTGTTTCCGTACTTATTGGCATTAGTATAATTTTATCTTACACATTAACAGCATATACGGTTTTACTTTTTGGTGTTAATGAATTCCACTTTGTAATTCGTCAAGCTATTTTTGGTTTTATGGGGATTATGATTATCTTTACACTTTCACAGCTTGATCCGGATAAATGGCTTAAAACTATCGGTTTTACACTTTTTTTTGGTTCTCTTATTTTAATGATATCGATGCCTTTTATGCCTGAACAGTTTGTTTCTGAAGTAGGTGGTGCAAAGAGATGGATCAAAGTCGCTGGCTTTTCTTTGGCACCGGTAGAATTTTTTAAGGTAGGATTTGTCTACTTTTTAGCATGGAGTTTTTCAAGAAAGCTTGGACATCATGATGGAATGGGACTTAAGGGGGAATTTAAACGTTTTTTGCCCTATGGTGTTATCTTTGTAGGGGCGATGTTTATCATTGCATTTTTACAAAAGGATTTAGGTCAGGTTGTAGTACTTGGGGCAACTTTATTGTTTATGCTGATTTTTGCAGGAAGTAGTTTTCGCTTTTTCTTAACTATATTAGGTGGTATATTTTCTGCAATTATTATTTTTATTCTAACAGCAGAACATAGAATACTGCGTATAAAATCGTGGTGGTCAATTGCTCAAAATTCTGTTTTAGAACTTCTCCCTGATAGCATAGCTGATAAATTACGTGTACCGGTTGAAGTTGAACCATATCAAATAGGAAATTCACTTAACGCCATTCATAATGGTGGTTTTTTTGGAACAGGACTTGGTGATGGAACATTTAAGCTTGGATTTTTATCAGAAGTACATACTGACTTTGTTTTAGCCGGTGTAGCTGAAGAGTTTGGTTTTATTGGCGTTTTATTTATAGTGATAATTTTTATGTGGATGTTACAGCGTATCTTTAAAGTTGCAAATCGTGTGGAAGATACAAGCCTCTATCTTTTTAGTATTGGTATTGGACTAATATTAGCATTTTCATTTTTGGTAAATGCATATGGAATTAGTGGTATTACACCTATTAAAGGGATCTCTGTACCATTTTTATCCTATGGAGGCTCTGCAATGTTAGGAGCTGCTTTTGGAGTGGGAATGGTGCTGATGGCAAGTAAAAAAGCGAAGATGGATTAGATATGAAGTTATGTGTAACAGGTGGTGGAACCGGTGGGCATTTGATGATAGCGGAGGCTATTGTCGAGGCTGCTGTAAAAGATGGGCATGAGTGTATCTTTATAGGTTCGCAAAAAGGACAGGATAGAAACTATTTTGAAGAGGGTTCTCTTTTTCAAAAGAGCTACTTTTTAGAGACAACCGGTGTGGTCAATCAAGAAGGATTAGGCAAATTAAAAGCCCTTTATAAAATTTTTAAAGCATTTCTTCGCTCACGCAAGCTCTTAAAAGAGCATAATGTTGATGCCATTTACAGTGTAGGGGGTTTTTCTGCTGCACCTGCTTCTTTTGCTGCTTTATCTCTTAAAAAACCTCTCTTTATTCATGAACAAAATGCTGTTATGGGAAGATTGAATGGATTGTTAAAGAAGTATGCACGCAGTTTTATATCGGCATATGATGCAAACTCCCCAATTCAAGGCTACCCTGTCAAAGATATTTTTTATACAAGTGCCCATTTGCGTGTGAGATTACAAACAGTTATATTTTTAGGTGGGAGTCATGGGGCTAAAGCCATCAATGATTTGGCACTGAGTGTTGCAGAAGAGTTGCGTGAGCAAGAGATTAAGATAATTCATCAGGCTGGTGAAGCTGATTTTGAGAGGGTAAAAACAGCCTATGAAAAACTTGGAGTAGAAGTAGAACTCTACGGCTTTACAAAAGAGTTGCCAAAACTCATAGAGCGTGCTGATATGGCAGTCTCACGCAGCGGTGCATCTACTTTGTGGGAACTTACAACCAACGGCTGTCCTGCTTTTTATGTGCCATACCCTTATGCAGCGGGAGATCATCAGTACCATAATGCAAAATTCATTGTTGATAATAATATGGGTTGGTGTGAACGTGAGGGAGAAGATCTTAAATCAAAACTGCTCTTAGCTATAAAAGAGCCGCAATTAAAGCCAAAAAGCCAAAAGCTCTTGGAGTATGCACAAAAAGATGTGGCACAGCAGATGATAAAAGATGTAGAGGATAAAATTTTATGATTCATGAACTCGCGCAGCAGTTAGTTGATCTTATCTTTGGCTGGGGATATCTGGGTATCTTTATCATGATGGCGATAGAGTCGAGTTTTATCCCTTTTCCTTCTGAGATAGTACTTATTCCTGCTGGTTACCTTGCAAGTCAGGGAGAGATGAACATCACATACATAATGATGAGTGCAATTTTAGGGAGTTTGCTTGGAGCATTTGTAAACTACTTTTTGGCATTTACTCTTGGTCGAAGATTTTTACTGCGTTATGGAAAATACTTCTTTATCTCCCCAGAGACCTTGGAGAAGATGGAACGTTTTTTTAAAAAGCATGGGCATATCTCTACTTTTACCGGCAGGCTTATTCCCGGTATCCGTCAGCTTATATCTATACCTGCCGGGCTTGCAAAAATGGACCTTTTGGAGTTTAGTCTCTTTACAACATTGGGAGCTGGTATCTGGGCTTTGATACTGACACTTTTGGGTTATTATATCGGGGAGAATCAAGAGCTTATAAAAGAGTACTTAAAAGAGATAACTACTTTTGTTGTAGTATTGCTCCTAATAATAGGCGCGTTATACTATCGTTATCAAAAAAGAAGAAAAGGCTGAGATGCAAGAGAGTATGAACTATATGTTTGAAGCAGGTTTTTTAGGTACACGAGCACCGTTTTTTATGGATATGGTGACACTTATAGTAGCCTCTCTTCCTCTGCTTGTCTATATAGCTATTTTATTTGCACGCAAGAAGAAATACCTCATTCATGCACTTTTACAAAATGTAATTTTTCTTTTTTCTGTTGTGTTGATTGCTTATTTTGAACTTGGTGTACGTGTTGGTGGAGGCTTTAAAGCTTTTATCGCTGAGAGCGGAGTCTCTTATACTTATGCTTCTATAGTTCTTGGGCTACATATATTGATAGCTACAATAACTTTTTTTTACTGGATACTCATTATATTGCGTGCAAATTATGAGTTTTATAAAAAATTTATTCCGGGGCGTGCTTCAAGTGCACATAAGATACTTGCTATCAAAACTTTTATGGGGATTATATTTACATCATTTAGCGGCATTTGGGTTTATCTGCTATTATTCGTCTATTAAAAAACTAAAAAACCAAGGAGAGAGTATGAGTATAGAAATAGGTCAAAAAGCACCGGAATTTTGTCTGCCAAATCAAGATGATGTAGAGATTTGTCTGCGTGATCTTAAAGGGAAATGGGTGGTATTGTATTTTTATCCAAAAGATAATACTCCGGGATGTACGACTGAAGCGTGTGAGTTCACTGAAGCTGCACCTGATTTTTCATCACTTGATGCTGTTATCTTGGGTGTAAGTCCGGATTCTACGAAAAAACATAGAAACTTCATCGAGAAAAAAGAGCTTAGTATTACTCTACTGAGCGATGAATCAACAGAGATGATGCAGGAGTGGGGTGTTTGGCAGTTAAAGAAAAATTACGGTCGTGAATACATGGGTGTTGTACGTTCTACTTTTATTATAGATCCTGAAGGAATTGTACGTGCGAAATGGGAAAAAGTACGTGTAAAAGGACATGTTCAAGCTGTAAAAGAGAAGCTTGAAGAGTTACAAAACGCATAAACTAAAAAGAGAATCTCTCTTTTTAGTATCTGTAACGTAGATAGAAGCGGATGTCTTGAGCTGTATCTACATAGTTTTGAGCATTTGGCATATCGCTTGAGATTTTTATTGCCGCTCCTGTAGTATCTCCGAAGAAACCATTACTTCCTGCATATTTATAGTCTATATATGTATAGCGAATTTGTAAAGATAATATCTCTTCAATCAATGGTTCTGTAAAATATGCTTCATAAGCATCACCACGGGTTGCAATTTTTGAACCTATATTTGTATCCTCACCATAGGTGATACTTCTCCAGTATTGTGTACCATGGTTATATTCAAGTCCCCATCTTCCATCTTCAGAGATAAGTGATGGGTATTGGATACCTGCCCATACAGAATAACCTGTTTTACTCTCTCCTACAGGGGCTCCAAGCATACTTCTGTTCGCATTTGGATTAGTGATACTCATGGCTCCACTTATAAAAAAGACAGTGTCATCCAGAAAATCATTAATTTCATCTCCAATACCATTTGCTATAAAGTTAGCAGTAAAAGAGTGTAGTCCGCCAACAGTATAGAATTGATTGAGTGGAGCACCAGTTGTTGGATTAAAGAGTTGGTCAATTAAATTATTTGCATAATAGTATTGTGTATTGACACTGTATTGACCATCTGCATAAGGAACGAAAATAAGACCTGCTAGGTCGATATTCGGTTCTACAGTGGCATCATCAGCATATGGTGTAGCCGAGAATTTATGGGCTGCGTTACTCATGCCTCTACCTGCACAAAATTTCACATACATACCATCTATACCTGTCAGGTTTTCAAGACCAAATTTTGCACTCGCTCCATCAAATTCAACATTGATTGTATGCGCCATGGGTGAAGATGCTGCATCATCATCCCTAAAATTAATCAGATGTCCATTTGTTGACGGACGACGTCCAACACTAAAAGTCCATGGAATATTACTTCCAAAAAATTCATCATTTTTATAAAGAAAGTATACTGTTCGTACTCTCACAATGTCATCATAGGCATTTTCATTGGAAACCCAGTCAAAATTTTCAAAGTTATAGCCAATAGTATCATTGTCAGTTCTTTGACCAAAAGCTTTATTGTAGGCAAGTTGACCATGAAAACTTAAATTTTCCGTAGCAGCCCAATCCATGTTAACCCATAATCTGTTTGTCATAAAAGCATCATTTTTGGCTGTTGCACCATTTGCCATTTTATAATGAATATTTTCAACAGCAAATCGATAATCTACACCGAATTTTAAATGGTTACCATTGGTGTTTTTATTAAGATCTGAGATATTATCTTGAATTTCTGCAATTTGATCTTCTACACTTTCTTCATCATCATCGTCGTCGTCTTCTTCATCAGTTGTAGCAACTATCGCTTCATCATCATCCTCATCATCTTCTTCAAGATTTAGATTTTTGGACTCTTCTTGTTGTGATCTTTTTAATGTATCGAGTTCTTGTTGCATCTGTTTCATTTGCATTTCCATCATCTCAATACGGTTATACATAGAATCAGCACTTAGGTCTGTTGCTACTAAAGTTGCTATTGCAGCCAATGAGAGTAGTAGTGGCTTGTTCATCTTTTCCCTTTTTTATGTTACAAAAATAACATTTTTTTATATTAAAACTGTGATACTATACATTATTAAATATAAATATAGATTTAAATTTCTTATATTTAAGTATAAAAAAATATTATATACTCGTGACTTATTTATATTATTAGTTCTTGTGAAGAAAGCTAACTTTAAAACTTTTTTTTGTATAATTCGCGGATTTTTCTTCTGTAAATTGCAGTGGAAAATATTAACAGGTTATGTCAAAAAACCGGTGCAACTTCCTCTTATAGGGAGTCAATGTCCGACATCTCCAAAGCCAACCGGTGAAATTTCTGGCTCATTATGAAGCCTTTTAAGGACCTATTTATGGTAACTATGAAAGACCTATTAGAATGTGGTGTACACTTCGGACACCAAACTCGTCGTTGGAATCCAAAAATGAAAAAATTCATTTTCGGTGTAAGAAAAAACATCTATATTATTGATTTACAAAAGACTCTTCGTTACTTCCGTAACACATATACAATCGTTATGGATGCTGCAGCAGAAGGTAAAACTGTACTTTTCGTTGGTACTAAAAAACAAGCACGTAATTCAGTTCGTGAAGCTGCAATCGCATGTGGTATGCCATATGTAGATAACAGATGGTTAGGTGGTATGCTTACTAACTTCCCAACTATTCAAAAATCTATTCGTAAACTTGATGTTATCACTGAGATGCAAGAAAACGGTCAAATCGATCTTTTAACTAAAAAAGAAGCATTAATGCTTTCAAGAAAAAAAGATAAACTTGAGATGTATTTCGGTGGTATCCGTGATATGAAAAAACTTCCAGATATGCTTTTTGTTATTGATGCAGTAAAAGAGCACACAGCAGTTCTTGAAGCTCGTCGTCTTGGAATCCCAGTTGTTGCACCACTTGACACTAACTGTGATCCAGACCTTATCACTTACCCAATTCCAGGGAATGATGATGCTATCCGTTCTATTCAACTTTTCTGTCGTGAAATGACAGCGGCTATCAATGAAGGTAAAGCACTTCGTGACGGTCAAGGTGAAGAAGTAGAGCAAACAGAAGAAGTAGCTAGCGAAGAAGCAGCAACTACTGAAGCTCCAGCAACTGAAGAAACAAAAACAGAGGAAGCATAATTATGGCAGCAGTAACAGCAGCAATGGTTAAGGAGCTTCGCGCAGCGACTGACGCTCCTATGATGGATTGTAAAAAAGTTTTAGTTGAAGCTGATGGAGA
>Ga0256828_1000556_pt1 | contig 24583 bp, 28 predicted proteins | sample CV88metaG_FD_185993 | JGI IMG/M metagenome (GOLD analysis project Ga0256828, IMG submission 185993) | Hydrothermal vent microbial communities from East Pacific Rise, Pacific Ocean - CV88 | ecosystem: Environmental > Aquatic > Marine > Hydrothermal vents | place: Pacific Ocean: East Pacific Rise...
GTATCACTCTGTTTGCCTAAGCTGTCATATGTCAACGGAAGCGACACTTTATTGATATAATTGTGTGTAAAATCTACCAATCTTTCCTTGGAATTTTGTTGTTCATAATCTTTACCCCATTTCTTTATCATTAAAGGTTCAATAGAAAAATATCCTGAATCCGTGTCTGACTGAGCAATGTGCCTCCAGTATGTTCTTGAACCATGGAATGTCTCATTATCTTCCTCTCCTAGGAGTTTGTCAATATGTTTGCTGTTGGCCTGCATTGCATTAAGGTTAGCATTTCTAGCACCTGATGTTACTGCTCCAGAAAAATATTCTGCATGACCAGCAAAAACCGTTGCTTGCATTGATAAAGCACCATAGGCACTGTTAATTAAACGATGTGTTCAATCTAAGTTCGTTACACTTAAATCTGAGCTTTTAACTCAACTCTGTATCTCTACAGATGTCCAGACTATATCTTCATCCATATTATATTAATATTAGGATGCCCACCACTTCCAAGCACTTGCTTGTACTTCCTCTCGGAATAGTCGTTGAACCTTTTCCTTATCTATGACTTAGGAACTTGGCTGCTGATTGTCTTTACCTTATATTTTTCGAACATTCATATAGTGATTTCTCCTATATTGTAGTATATAAGTATTATCCAGATGTCCCAGCAATTCAATGGGTTTCTTCAATGAGAACTATCATATATTACTATATGACGAGACCTTAATTTTTAATCTTCATTCCCATTTGATATACATTCCATTTATCTGCTTCTGTAGATAAATTATCTATATTATCATCTATCTCGTTTAATCTTTTTTGTATTTCTTCTTGTCTTGTCATTTATTTTCCTTTGTATATTATAACATTTAATTAGTTAATTTAACGTAATAACCTATATATTCTTTTTTGGTTATCCTAAATCTATATCTTTCATTGCAACCTAATGGTTTTTCCTTACTTGTATGCTCTAGTGCTTTATATATTTTCCTAATTTCCACTGCCGGAAAATTGCCAACCAAGTTATCCTCACTATCAAATAAATCATACCACTTGCCTTTTTTCCTGGCACTCTCTCCTCTTTTTATTTGTCTTAGTTGCATTTTACTGATTTCCTTTCCTTCATACATCACTTTCTCATTTTTCAATGTATTATTGGTTTTCTTACCTATTTCCTTAGCTTTGGTTGTCACTATGCCATCTATCACAATCTCCTTATTAATCTCGTTTGAGAAGTTTCTCATATTATACTCAGATTGTTTCATTTTTTTGCCATCTACTTCAATTATATTATTCATGTATTCAGAGTGCATTTTTGATGCCTGTTCTTTTAATATGGCATATAGATTACTATCAGTAATCTCACCAAATCTATTTTTATTCCTAGTTGCTTCTAATGATTTGAATACCTTATAATCTTTTATGGCCAAACAAAGCAGTTCATGTGATTCATAGTGTTCTTGATATGATAAAAATACTCCATTCCAACTATATTTCCTTAAGTTCTTATACTCAGGAAATATACTTTTTGGCAATATATGATGATGTTCTGTCTCGAATTTAGTGTGTTTTTGTTTATTATTTTTCTGACAAAACTCTATATAATCCTGCAACTTCTGTTTATCGATAATATTTAAGTCCTTTTCTAGGAATATTTTTAATATGTCCATATCCTGACCTCCCCTTTTAGTATTATTTATATATACTATGTATCAGGATTTTAATGCCCTTAGATGTACTTATGAGAGTTCAGACAATTCCTTTTTGAGTAATTCAGACTCTTTTTTGAGTTCCTCGATTTCCTTATAGCATTCTTTCATTAATTTTTTATATTTTTTACGCTTAACCATGATGTCTTCCATTGTTTGTGAAAGGACACTCCTAACATCCTTCCTGAAGAACATTCCGTTTGGTGACATTGATACATTGTACTTTTTGCACACTCTCATAACCTCTGAGCTTGCCTCGGTGTTATTGATAACATGCTCTTGAAACCAGAAATCGTATTTAATGAGTTCCTTAGGTTCAACATTTCTAGGATAGAAAATTGCATATTTTGCTCTCAGTAGCAGAAGTTCATCAGGTAAATTTCTAGGCTCAATGAGTGTCTCAATGCCAATGTTTAACCACTGAATGACTGAAGGATACAGTGAAGCAAAATCCAGTGAATATACCCATTTCCAGAATTTTGCTGTTCCTTTCGTGATACCTCCAGGAAATGTCTGTGATGTCAATTTATTTTCATGGTCATTTGCCGCTATAAGGTCCATGTAAAATTTCACTCTGTCGTTACCTCCAACATCTATGAGGCTCCTAAAATTTTCGTCATTTTCGATTCTGTTCAATAAAACCGAGTCTGTATCGGCAAATTTGCCTTCAAGCGGTAAAACTTGAGAATTTTTGTAATGATTGTTAAACATGTAGCTGTTCCATTGTGCTAGTGTCCCTCTGATCATATCCATCGTTACACCTGTTTCATATGAAATCATTTTTGCTAGGTCAATAAGTTTCAGTTTTTTGTCCAATCCGATAAGCAATTCGACATCCTTAATGCCGTACTCAATGAATGTCTCAAAATTGTTAGCGTAAAATTCAGCAAAATCTGCATGTTCGTCATGCTCCACTTTATTTTGACCGAGTTCATATCCTGCCACTGTATCCAGGCTGTATGAGGTGTGGGTCGTGTATGTATATTTTTTATACATCTGCATATAATCTTCTTGGATTATACCAACCCATAGAAATTCATCTTGAACACCATATGTTGTATTAACCTCTTTATGCTTGATAAGGTTTGCGTGTGGTGATAATTGCTTAACATATTCTCCATTAAGGCAGTCAGTATCAAATCTCCATCTTGCTTTTTCTTTGTCATAATAATAAAGTTCATCCCTTTTGTCAAGGACTCGTATAATTCTGTTAGTGATATAAGGATCATCATATGTTTTTGTGTTCCATCCTGTCATTACTGAAGGGTCCCTCTTTTTGAGAAGTTCTAAGAAAACTTTTAATAATTTTTCTTCGGTTTCACAATTTATATATTTTATAGCGCCATATTCAGATTCATATTTGTTTTTGTTCTTCCACTCTTTATTAAGTCCTAAAATAAAAAAAATATTTGCCTTAGAATCAAAAATCTGTATTGATGTAATCGATGCCATTGCTGCTCTGTCATGACCCATTGGTTTCCAGTCATTTTTGCATTCTATGTTTTTGTTAGGAAGCATATTTTCGTCTAATGACGCTGTTTCTATGTCGAAGTACCATGTATTACTAAATTCATGAAAGGCATCGATTGGGTTAGGCCAATATTTTCTGATATATGTTTGCTCTTGAGATTTATTTCCGTAAGTGCTAATGTTTGAACTTTTGTATAGATTTACTGCATCCCTATATTCTTTCATAGTTTTGAATGTCAGCTCTTTCACTGACTGATTTTCAGGTACAGATTTTAATGTAGAATTTCCATTTTTATCATGAACAAAAATGCTTGGTATCACTTTTATTGATTCTGTAAAACATTCTTTGGTTTGAGGGTCGTAGAGTCTTGCGTATAAGGAACCATTATTTCCTTTGAAGACATTCTCGTATTGTAGATTTCGTGTATTTGGGTTTGTCATTATTTTCCTTTTCGTTTTGTCTCCTGTAACTCCACATTCGGCAGGATTTTCTTTTTGGAAAAAGAGGAGGAATCCTCTTTTATGTCATATTATAACTAATTTTTACTTAAAATTGCAATTGACCAAAGTCAAAGTCATTTTTATCTGGTTGCACCGGTGCCCCAGTGTTCAATTCCTCTTGGTCCACTGCATCATATGAATTTCCATCATCGAAAGGTTTGTATTGCATTCTATCAAAATGTGTTTCCATCATCAATGAAGGCATCTGCCCAGTATAACGATTTTTTACGAGTTTCCATATTTGCTGGTTCTGCTCTCTCATTTGCTCGTTGTTGATAAGCATGATCGCAACATCGGCAGTCATTGCAATTTTCAGAGATTCTGAAATATTTTCCATTCCAGCATCCGTATTTCCCATAGCTGAACGATTAGCCTGAGATGACGATATCATCATAATGCCTTTGTTCCCTTTTGAATCGTATGTCTCCTTGGCAATGGCGTGAAGGTCTTCGGCAACCTTACCTAAACCGTCATACGAATTTGAATCTTTCGATGCCCTAGCAGACACCATCAGACCTACATAATCCACTGCAATAGCATCAGGAATAAAATTTTTCTTGGATTTTAATTCGTCAAGCAAAGCCTTCAGGTGCATTGTGTTGAATGTACCAGCACCATATTCCTTGATAACCAATTCGCCAATATTGTCTTTGACGCTATCCCATTTTGTCATTAAATCTCGCTCTGACAATTCTGAAAGTTCGTTGATTGTCGTTCCCATAATGTTAGCATCAATCCTTTTTGCAATTTCCTTCTCTGGCATTTCGAGTGTTATGAAAAGGACATTTTTCTTTTTCAGGAGTAAATTTGCTGATACGAAAACCTTCGCTGCTGTTTTCCCTGTATGTGTTGGTCCAATGAACATAAACAGTGAACCAGGTCGGATTCCTCCACCTAGGACCTTGTCAAGGTTTGACAATCCTGTTGAGGTGTATGCTTCCCTGCTTTTGTAATACTCCAGCCTTTCCTCGATGCTCTCTCCATAATCAAGGCCAATGCTAGTGTCGAAATTGATATTCAATGAATCCTCTACCATTCCTGGAATTGGGTCGAATGAGCCATCATTCTGAATGATGTCTGCTGCTTCAAAAATTGTTTTTGAAAGTTTTATCCTTTGAACCCATGTCTGTGTTTTGTCTATCAAAAAATCCATATTTTGCACTGGAGGTTCTCTGAGAACATCCTTGAATTTGCTTATCGTAGTTGATTGTAGTGTTTTGTTTAATGACAAATCTTGCTTAATGGCCAAACCGACCTCTTGAGGTGAAGGTCTTTTGTTATATTTGTTCGTTAAATCTTGGATTGTTTCAAAAATTACGCTATTGTTTGGATTTTGAAACAGTCCTTTATCAAGATGACTATATGTCTTTGAATAATATGCATCACTATTCATCAAATTTTGTAAAACTAAATCCTCTATTGTTTCATTCATTTATTTTCCTTAATTTTTGGTCCCATAAGTTTTCTATCTGTTTGGTTGGATAAGTAATTATATCTAATAATTACTTAAATTTGCAATTATCAAAATGCCACCTCTTCATATTATTATTGCCTCCTTCTACTGAACAATAAGGACATTTAATAATTGGTAATTTATATGTACCTTTACTTAATGTTCTTGCAATAGATATTTTCTTTTTTGCTTCATCGGTGTGTTTATTGCCTAAATTTGCTTGTCTACCTTTACTCGTTTTACCTATGTTTCGTTTGTGTTCTTCTGTCAAAGTCTTGCCTAAGTGTGCCGCACTAATTTTATTTTTACTCTCTTGTGTATGAGCCCTTCCTTTAGAGGACTTACTGAGTTTTAGTCTTGTTTCTTCACTCACAATTTTATTTTTATTACCTGCCGAGATTTTCTTTTTGGTTTCCTCTGAATGACTAACACCTGTAGTATCATAACCAAAAGGAGTTTGATTACTTTCATTCCAAAACTTAGTAGATAATTTAACATTGAAGTATTGATGCAAAAAAGCTTCGTATATCATCTTATCTGCAGGATTATCAAAAACCTTGAGTATTTTTATTTTATATTGTTCTTTTTTGTTTTCATTAAGAACATTGTATTTACTAGATGTCTTATATGTCCAAAATTCCTCTTCTAAGGAATTATACTTTTTGCCTTTTTTGGGTGTATGTGAACCATAATAATGTTCCTTTTCTGACCTAGTATGGTCTGTAACTCTATATACATAGTGTTCTCTACCATCTGGTTCAAAAAATAGTATCCTTTCTTCTCCTTCTTCATCCATTCTTCTTTGTTCCTCTATGAGTACTAATTTTTTATATACACTATATCTTTTTGTTTGTGGGATTTTCATAAGAATAATCCTCCTATAATTAATATTATAAGAGTGAAGTGTTGACGGACTTCACGTTAAATGTATATAGAGGAAGTCCGTCAAGAGCCCTATATACACATTTAACATCTCTTATGTTATTATTTATAAGTTTCTAAATCGTTATTCATTGATAAGTTTCGTTCATTTATTTTCCTCCTAAAATGTCTAACTCTTCATCTGCCACTGTCAATAGAAATTTACCAAATTCTACCTGAGCATGTGCTGAAGCATCGATTAACATTGAACCGAAAGCCTCGTTATGTCCTCCTGCTGATTGAACATTTGGATTTTCTAACAGCCGTTTTACGATAGCATTTTTTAGAACACCATCGTCACTCAAACCTCTCCTGAGCCTTACCGAAACACCGCCATAGCTTGAAATTAATATATAGATGCCATATCCAGGATAATCTAATGGAATATGATTCTTAAAATCGTCTATGAACATCATCAAAATTCGTTTATTTCCTTCTGGTTCGTGCCTAAATATCCTGCCTGCTTTGTCTAATTTTTCAAAAAGTTTTGTTTTTTTCTTCATTAAATCTCTGAACCTTTCTTTATCAGAATTTCTAAGTTTATAATCATCCTTGAACCTTGAAAAATAATAATCTTTTTTAAATTCCCAAAATAATTCATTATACACCATTGCAGCCTTGAACATTTTGTCGTCTTTTTTCCAAAGGTCGTAAACATCAACATAATCAACATATTCGGCAAGAGGTTTCATCATTTTAGGGTCTAAAATTTTTGAATTATTTTTCAGATACAAAAATGTAAGTTTGGTTGCCGAAGCCTTAGGACTAATAAGGAGCATCAGGTTTGGTGCTTTAATGTGTGAATAATCCTCATCGAATGGGTGATGGTCGATAAAATAAAAATTTATTTCAGGAAATCGTTTCACTGTTTCAAAAAATGTCTCAAGGTATTGCAATGTGAACGACAAATCCGTAACCCAAACTTCTGAAGGTTTGCTATGTCCACAATATTCATCGATTATTGCTAGATATTCCTCAATTTTTCCGTAGCTAAGGTTCATCCTTTGAACCTCTCCTTTAAATTGCCTAATGACAATTTGTGCCGAGACACCGTCTAGGTCTGTGTGTGACACTGCTAATTTGCTCATTTAATTCCCTTCATTTTCTTTAAATCTTTTTTCTTTTTTGCTAATGCATCTCTCACCGATAAAATATACTTATCAGTTGTATAAGTATTATGTATTTGACCTATCCTTTCAAGGAGTTCAATGATTCTGTCTCCTCCCATCATTTTTATATATTCTTGAGCAGTGACCTTTCCTACCCTGTAATAATCTGCAATAGCCAAAATTATGATGTTCATATGTTTATCGTTTTTGTCAAAAGGAATAAACTTACCTCTCGGAAGTTTCACTTTGCTTCTTAAAAATTTGTATTCGTCTAATTTTGGTATGTAATTTAATCCTCTTGCAGTATTTAGTTCGTTAGTCTCATAGCAAGTTTTTGGATCAACTGATATCCAGGTTAATGCCATGAAAGGCACAAAATGCTTATTAACAATCTCATCGTCAATTCTATGCTTATTGATGACTGACTTTAACACGTCAAAATATCCTATTTCTTTTTCCATATTTATCCTTTATAAATAATTATATAATAAATTTACTTAAAATACCAAGAAATCAACAAAGGACAACAAATGGAAGATATAAAGAGAACCCCATATTCAATAATGAAATCATCTGTAGACAAATCCTTTGAGCCTTCTGCCGAAGAGATACAAAAAGTTAATTCTTTTTTTCTTACAAGGTTTATCTCGAATGACCCAAGCACAATTTACATAGCAAATACTCTAAATTGTTATGTTAAGCATATCCCTATTGAAGCACAATATAAATTTGTACGAAATTCAACAATGGACAAAATAAATTTTATCAATTATCCTAAACGAGAGAAACTAATTTCTGATAAAGATTTGAATGTTATTGCCTATCACTATAAATGCAATCTCGGTATTGCCAGAGAATATGTCAAAATATTAGGTATTGAAAAGAGTGAAGATATTGTTAAAAAATATGATGGTATCAAAATTTCAAGATAAACAATAAAAATAATCAGAATAATTAAATTAAATTTTCTTTATTTTTTATCTCTATAATATGACATAAGAGGAATAAATCCTCTTATTTTGGAATAGGTTAAACCTTAGTTCCTTAGTTTCCGATTTGTTTACCAGCTGTAGATAATCTTAATTTGATCACTTTACAAGCTTCAGTACTCCAAGCTTTTTCAACTCCACCCAATTTAGAAACTCCTGTGCGCGCTGCTTTATCTGTTAAAACTAATTTACCAAGACCCGGGATTGTTGCTTCACCAGCTGCTGCACCTTCAATGATTGTGCCAATTACTGTTTCTACTGTTCTTCCTGCTTCTGCTTTAGAAACCTCTAATTTTTCAGCTACTGCTGAGATCAATTCTGCTTTGTTCATGTATTATCCTTTTATGCGTTTTTAACGACTTTTTAATTTTTAGGACTTACGATAGACCAAATGATAGGTTTCCTTTGTACTCCCTAATAATCTATAATAATCTAAATGCCTATGTTTTATAGTATAATTATATCTAACTTTTACTTAATTATTTATACTATAACCCAATCTTTTTAGGAGATTTGATTGTGCTATAAATGCTTATGCCTTCCTCTTTGATGTAAGGCTTAAGTTCGATGTGCTCAGATTGTGCTTTCAGTGCCATACCGATTGCTGACCCTAAATCTGCCTGCAAGATTTTAGTGTCTTTGAAAGATTCATTAAAATCCTCTAAATCCAATCCTGATTTTATCCAAATTTCCCCAGCCTCTTCATGCTTCAATTCTCTGAGTTCAAGGATGTCAAATGTTCTGCCCTTTCTGAGGACTGCTGTATCGATGTCAGTAACAGGTCTGTTTGTAGTGATAATAAATTTTGTTTTATTTCCAACCTTATCAAAAATTCCGTCCGTGAAACTCAAAAGATTGCTAATAAATTTGTTTTTCTGAATGTCTTCAGATGTGCTAATGTTCTGTGTCCTAGGAAGCAACGAATAATCTAAATCGTCAAGGAATACGAGGTGATATTCCTCCTCTTTGAGAGTGTTCCAGAATAGGTCATCGGCTAGAATTTCTTCATTTTTGATATATGCTACCTTAACACCTTCGGATTCCTGAGTGATAATGTCAATCTCATCAATTGTACCATCGGCATTTTCCTCTGTGTGAATAACCTCACGTTTGTTCGCTAATTGAACATCCGTAATGTCTAGCAAATGCTTCATAAAAGCGTCACCCATTTTGGTTTTTCCGGTTCCTGGAATCCCACACAATAGCAGAATATTGCTATCAGACATTGAATATTGTTTAAACATTTCAGGAATGTCAATAAAAGGGTAATATTCTAAAGAATTGTTCGAAAAGTCATCCTTAATTTTGATGTTTTCTGTTGCCTTTAATTGCTTTTGTCCATCATAAAAATACGATGCTACACTCACGAAAATCTCATCGTCCTTGTCCTGAAATGATTGTATGATGTCAAAAATTTCCTTGGATTCTTGGTATGAATTGAAATAAAAGCAAATGCTAATTTTCTTTTTGTTTTCATAGGAGTCAAATGTAATCATGTAATCGTCAGATTCCAATACGACAAAATCGTAGAATACATTGATAGGAAAGTCCAATCTTTTGATGTCAGGTTTTAATCCAATGATTTTTGAGATGACACTCTCTAAATCCCTATACTTTATTTTTAAATCTTCGAATGTTAGGTTAAATTTATTCAGTGCATATGCACTGAATAAGACTTGGTGGTCTGTGGTGTAACTGTCTTTAGTTACCTGAACCACCGTTTGTGGTTTATTGTTATGTGTGTTATTCATTTATATCCTTTATGGTATAAGTATATAATAGTTTTACTTAATTTCTTTTAAGGTTTTGTCCTGTTCCTTGGCCTCATCAAATGATATTTCCTCTTCTTCGCCATCCGGCATCATTACTATAAGACTATCTTTTAATATTTCTTTAACTTCTAACTCGTTTCCGTGATAATCTATATATGATACAGAATTTCCCGACCAATCAACTAACTTATATCTTTTTTTTCATTTATAAATTCTTTAGTTGCCATACTAACAAATTGTTGCATTAAATCTTCATATTCAGTTGAATTATGTTTATCTTCAATTTTTTTAGCGTATTCAGTTGCGGCTTTTTTCACTTCTTCAGGCGAAAAGTCTTTTAATAATTCATCGACTACCTTTTTACCCAAACCTTTCATATACGATAGTGGCGAAAAATCCTTAGCCTTTGCTTCTTTCTTATAACTATTTACCAATTTTTGTACATTTGGCTTCTTTGCCTCATTTATGTATTCCTTAAATGTTTTCATGTTCTATTCTCCTATTTTCTCTTATTTATAAAAAGAGTTCTTAATTGACTCAATCTCTTGAGGCTTTTTGTTGTTCTGAATTTCATTCATTTCTTTGATTTTTTCATTAAAATCATTGATTTTTCTAAGGAGTACATTATATTGACTCCTTAGCTCCTTTGTATCTTTTATAAAGATTAACATTTTTGTCTTTTCCGCAACCAGGTAAGTTTTTGTCGTACCATTGACATCTTCTGTTTCAACCCACATCTCCAAATCTTGTTTCCTTGAAACATTGAAATCTGATGTATCAAAGGTTGGATAATATTCCGTTTGGGGTACCAAGACGATTCGCTTATCAGCACAACCACTTAATATCCCTACTAATAATATCACAAAAATACTTAATAAAATTTTCTTCATATTTAACCTCTTACTGTATTATCTTTCAAGAATTTAAGTAAGCCTTCACTTTCTTTGAGTTTTTTGAGCGATAATCTTGTATTATATTTTATTTCTTTGAGAACAAAATCTTTTTCATCAATATCAGAGACAATATTATTACAAATTTTTCCATTAAATGTAAGAGTCAGATAATCTTTTTGTTTAGTCATCTCTATTCCTAAACTTCCATCATAAAACTTATTGCTCTCATTTATAAATTCACTGAATTTCATTTATTTTCTCCTAATTATTCTATAATTATAACACATTAAACCTTAAATTTAACTTTTCCGTGCCTAACTCTTGCACTCTCTTTTTTGATTTGACCTGTTTTGATTTTAGCCTCGATATTTTTTTCGATAATCTCCATTTCTTTTTGAACCTTTTTCGATTCTTTTTTGAGTTCTTTGAGAGTCTCGATATGAGTGTCTGTCTCTGCCTTCACTGCAGTAGCCTTAGCCTTAGCCTTGGTTTTTGCAATAACGACATTGGTTTTTGCTATTTTATTTTCAATAGTTTTGAGTTTGTCCTCTGCCTGATACGCGTTGTATTTTTGCTTCGCGACGTACAATCCCATAAAAATTGCACCTGCCGCCATGGCAATGTTTTTCACACTACCAAAAATATTTAATAGCCATGTCATTTTATATCTCCTTATTTTTTATCTTTTATTAATACTAAATTATCTTTTTGTAATAATTCATTAGTGCTGAATGGAGCTGTTGTTCCATTCTTATATATCATTACATCTAGCTCGTTTTTCTTAAATAGATTTTCATATGCTTTAATGGCCTTTTTTGATAGTGATTTATCACTTAGTATGCCTTTTATGTCTCCCGTAGACAATATGATTGGAAATACAAAAGAATAAAATCCGCTTTTAAGTTTTGATTGAGACTCTTCTATTTGAATATAACCATTTTTGTCCATTTTACTAAAATAAATTCCCCCAAGGAACTCATCATTCTTATTGGTTAACAAAAAAGAATTATCGACTGTCCTAATAAGTCTTTTATTATCTTTTTTAAACTCATCTTTTATATAGCTAGGATTAATAACATAAAATCTTAGTGTTTCTTCAAAATCTGTGGAATCTGCAGTATATTCTGATTGTTTTGCCATCTCATTTGCAAATTCCTTAAATGTTTTCATTTTATATCTCCTTATTTTTTATCTATTTCACTAATGTATTCATCAAACATTTTTAATAATTTTTTAGCATCAAAGCTGTCATCTCTATGAGTGACCTCATCATACCAAGGTTCTTCAGCACTAAATGATACATTAAAATCTCCATAACTATAATCATAAATTTCTACTATTGCTGTATCATTTAGTTTGGCATTTTTCCAATACGACACAAACATACTGCCGCCGCCAACTACATTAGACTTTCCATTACCATCTAATTTCCATCCATTTTTTTGTAGCTGTTTTTTTAAGGCATTAATGGCCTCTGTTTTCTCATCTAAATACTTGCTTTTAGTATTTTTTTCCTCCAATATAAATTCCTTAAATGTTTTCATTTTATTTCTCCTTATTTTTCCTAATTTAATCTTAGCAATTCCATCTAGTAAAATTTTAAGTCCATTTACACCCAGTGTCACAGTCATAGATTTAATTGCTTATTAATATTTATAAATAATAACATAAGAGGTTTTCTCTTATGTGTCATATCCTCTTGGCGGTAAATCTGAGATTTTATTCTCAGATTTTAAATTATGATTATTTTCCTATAAGTTTAATTTTCGCTACACCATTTAGCAAAGCCTCAATTCCATTTACACCTAGTGTTACGGTCATGAATGCTATAAGTGCACTATTTCCTACTAGATTTACAATTACATCAGGCGTCGTAACCCCAAAAAATCCAGCAACCACGATTGCTAAAAATGATACCATAAATGTCACAAGAGATAATCTTGTACCAAAATTGTGTTTTGCCCAAAAATCTTTAACTGATTTTAAGTCCGATGTTTTTAAGTTTACTAACTCGTCTTTTAATTCTTGAATTTCCTGTTTTTGTGCTGCCATGATTATCTCCTCGCTTTGATTTCTATTATTTATAAAAGGAGGAGGGAGGATTTGAGCGGGAGGGAGAATTCCTAAAGGAATTCTATTGTCGGGGTCATCATTAGCTCGACACAATAAGCAGCGGAATTGATAACCTTGTCTCTGGCTCTCTGGTCCATATCTGCGTATTTTGCCGTTATGATGATAATGCTAGGATGTGAATCCTCTTTGAACCACTCATCAATATGCTTGAATACATATGTATACAGTGATGCTGGATCATCGATATTTTGTAATTTTTTTCTAACATCGCCGAAGTTTTTTGCTTTGATGAGATTCAGAATTTCTGTATATCTCGTTGCTGCATTGATGCTGTTTTCATCCACTATAAGTTTTTTATCCTGCACTGATTGCTGTAATGTAAGGACCATTTTTCTCACTGAAGGATACATGCTCTGCACGATAGGAGTAAGGTCTTTAGGTTCAAAGTGAACTTCCTCATTAGTTAAAATGAATTGCAATCTATTAAAAATTTGTAAGCCAATCTCTTTTTTGTTTTGATTGTACAGTGCATCAAAATCGAAATGAATAAACCTATTTCTGAGTGGTTCGATGATTTTTTCTTTATAATTACATGTCATTATGAATGTACTATGTTGACTAAATTCCTCAATCAATCCCCTAAGGTTTTTCTGACCATCACCTGAGATTCCGTCTGCTTCATCGATAACAACAATTTTAGGAGAGTCATCAATGCTAACTGAAGATATAAAATCTTTAACCTTACCTCTGAATGCATCAATACCAGCATTACCTGAACCGTTAATCCACATAACATCTGCATCCAAATCTTTTATGATAGCTGTGACCAAACTTGTCTTTCCTAATCCGGCATTTACAGATGACAATAGAATGTGAGGAAATCTTCCTTCCTTGATGTATCCTTCAAATTTTTGCTTGGTGTCATGAGGTAAAATTACATCCTGCACTGTTTGAGGTCTATATTTTTCTGCCCATATGAATTGTTTGTTATCCACTTTTTTCATTAATTTTCCTTTATTTTTATGTTATATTTTATCTAAATTTTACTTAAAATCATTCAAATTTCTATGACGTCATTCATTAGATTTTTGACTTCCATCATAGATTTCTGACTGAATGTTACATATAGGAGTAAAGATTTGATATTTTTATATAAAAAGCCATCAATTCTGCTCTTTAAGATTTCATTGGTATCGATATTTTTTACGATTACATAAAAATAATATGTGTACCAATGAATCTCATTCTTTCTATATGCTTCGGCCATGTACTCGTATGAAGGATTAGGTTCATTGAGCATAATCTTATCAATGTCCTCTTTTAAAAATTTTCTGTAATATATGATTTCGTTTTTGAATGTCATTACTGCTTTTTCGTCAAGGTCTTTTAATTCCTGAAATGCCGATATTAATGATGAAGGTTTCTTCACAAAATTAATATATAGTGCTCCTAAAATAAAATTTTCTCTCGACCATTCCTCATATTGATTGTAAGGGAATACAGCCTTCATTTTCTCTCGTTTTGCTTTGCCATGAGAGACACTCAGTGTTCGTTTTGCGTTTTTAGATTTTGTACTAAAAGCAAAATATACTCCAGCCATAATGTTATATTGCTCGTTATATCCTAACATTTTCTACCATTCCTCTTCGTCAAGTTCATTATCTCTGAGTTCCATTTCTTCATCAGTCATTTTAAAATATTTTTGTTCTTGTAGTTGTTTTTTGAAAATGTTTACAAAAATCTCATGCTCTGATAGAATGTTACCAATTTCTTGCAATGATACATTTGAACGATATGAATATTCGATAATCGTGTCCATTAATGTTAAATCATCACATTTGTGTCTTCTGAACTCATAAATATTTTCTATGAGTTCTTCGGCGTCTGTTTTTAATTTTGTTTTATCCATGCTTATCCATTTTTTATCCTCTTTTGATATATTATATCCAAAAATTACTTAATATCCTGAACACTGAGTGCACTAAATTTGTCTCGTTTAACCTGAACACTTCTGTCGAAAACCTCCACCTTTTCCTTAATTTGTTCGTTATGAGAAATGATAATAACGTTTTTCTTTTTGCTAAATTCATTTTTTAGTATATATAGTAATTCCTCGCGACCATTTGTATCCAATGAACCATCCAAAATCTCATCGAGGAATAAAAGGTTTGTCGTAATACCATTTTTTTCTTCGATGAGTCTCAAAAAGCTGAATAAAATGCTAAATGAAATTCTCATTTTTTGACCGTTACTCAATGAATTGTATTCTGAATGATTCTCCCTGGAAATAATTTTTTCCTTGAAATTTTTATCAATCACAAAATTGAATTCATTCAATGAGAATGCTTCCAGGAAATAATTTATGCCTTTATTCAGGAATGGCACTGTCCTTGCAATAACCTGTCCTTTCAGGTTATTCTCCCCTTTGTCACTGAGCATATTCATGAGGTAATTCAGGTCCTGGAGCGCTTTGTTTTCCGTTAGTAAATCTGCCTTTATCAAATCTCGATGCTCAATTTTGGCCTTCAATGAATCCTCATCGATTTCCACGAGTTCCACTGCCTTCAATTCCTTGAGTTTTTGAATGTAATATTCAACGAGGTCTTCGTTCTCCCTGAGAGTGTTTTTGATGTGCTTAGATTTTAGCAATTTTTCCTTGTAAGCCTCGAGTGTGCTCTCAATCCCGTTAATTTTATCCTGAATATCATCGCGTTCCTTGCGTTTATGACTGTAATGTTTGTCCTTCAGGATTTTTTGTTCGTCATTCCTTGCATCCGTTAAGGTCTGCTTCCTCGTGTTATATTCTGTTTTATTGTGTTCTTTCATGTTCATGAGGCTAGAATCCAGGATATCCATATCAGCCTTCAATTTTGCATTCTCATCGGCGAGGACCTTCGTTAAATCCTGATATTCTGTCAATGAGACAATCTCATCCTCCGTTATGTCCACGAGATAATTTGTGGCATCGCATTTTTTGCATTTTATCGAACCCTTTTTTGCTGCTTGAATGTGCGTAATTTTGGTGTTTAGTTCGCTTATTTTTTGCTTGTTATCTGCAATTTTTTCGTAAGCCTTCATTTTTTGCTCGTTTAAATCCGTGTATTCGGTGCTTTCAAGGTTGTAATACCAATCATCCAATTTTTTGATGTTGCCTTCATACACCGTTTGCATTTCCTGAAGTTCATCCTCCGAAATTTCCTGAGCCTCCATGTTAAGGTCTGTTAATGTTTGTTTATGCTCCAGGAGTTCCATGTTCAGAATGTCATACGATTCCTTGAGTTCCTTGAGTTTTTTGATACCTTCCTTGTATCTTTGGACATTGACCTCAGTATCATGAAGACTCTCCTCGGTATGCTTAATGTTGTCTTCATGATGCTTTAGAAAATTTTCATTTTGCTTTTTTGCTTGCTCTATCATAATTTTTTCTGACTCAATGCTTGCTTCGATAATCTTGAGTTCGTAATCTATGTCCTTCTGCTTGAGTTTGACGTCATTCATTCTGTTTTTGATTTTTTCCGTAAGGTTCAGGAAAATGCTTGTGTCAGTGATAACCTGAAACAGTGATTCCTTCTCCTTCGGTGTTAAATCCATGAAACTTTTTGAACCGTCAAGGTTTGCGCTGATTGAAATTAGTTGCCTAAAAACTGTATCGTTCATTTTCAGGATTTCTTCCTCGAGGAAAATCTGGTATTCCCTGGTCGTTGCCTTTTCAGGAATCTCAACATAATCGTCATCAATTTTTTTGTAAATGATAAAAATATTTTTTTTCTGTCCTCGTTCAATTTTGTAATGAACCTCAGAATTTGCCGAATCTCCGATGCTGAAATAAACTTCAACCATAAGGCCTCTGTTTGTTACGTCATTGATGAGAGAGCCATTTTTGATTTTCCTAAAAGGCTTACCGAAAAGGCCATAGAATAAGGCATCTGACTGTGAAGATTTTCCTGTTCCATTTTTGCCGGTTATGATATCCATGCCTTTTTTAAATTTGTACTCTGTGAATGAGTTTCCGTAACTCAAAAAATTCTTCCACTTCACTGATGTAAATGTTATGTTCATATATTATCCTTCTGCATTGTCTGTTTGAACCTCTGCCAAAAGTTCGTTAAGGAGAGGAAGCAAATCTTCCCTTGTTTCCTTGATGGTGTCTATGATTAAAGATTTTGTATCTTTTTGATCAATGGCTTCATTGTCAAGGATGTAATCTGTGCCTATAATCTCACTCAATTCCTGATTATTCACAATTGATGTTTTGAGGTCTGCTTTTTTCATTTTGTATAGAACCTCTTCATAAGCATCGTCTGCGTGATGATTGATGAATGTCTTAATCTCATGATTTTTGAGTGTAGGTAGCAATTCCTCAAATTCCTCACCGCTCAAATATAATGAATGAGGCTTTAAGCCTTTAACCTCAATGAATTTTCCTTGAGTATCTTGAGTGTCATCATATTTAACCTTGATGAATTTTTTGGATGACTCATTCGGAATGTAATCTAACGAAAATCCGTCGAAATGATAAAATCCTTTCATGTCATTGTAATCTGACCAATTCAATTGATGTAGACTTCCTACATATTTTAAAAAACCTTTGATATTCCTGAGATGATAATGCCCACTGAATACACCCTTAAGCCTTTCGTTTTCTTGGAAAAATGCTTCTGTCAATTCTGATGATACATCCATCACTCCTGGGACCATAGCAAAATTTCTAACCTCAAAATGTCCTAAAACATAATCCTGGTCCTTGAGTTCTGCTTTTTCTAATTTTTTGCCTTTTGTCATCCAAGGAATGACATATACATTCATTTCGCCAATTTTTATATATTCTCTCTCACTGAATACATGCACATTGTCATAGATGTCTGAAATTGTATCTACGAGTGCAATGTCCAAACTCTCCCTCAATGCTATATCATGATTGCCTTTTAGTGTAAATAATTCTATATTTTCATTTTTAAGAACATCAAAAAATTCTTTTTTGAGTGTCTCAAACCAAATTATGTCTGCCGTTGTTCTGTTATCGAAAATATCACCTAATTGAAATATTTGTTTTATGTTATTTTCTTTCATATAAGGGATTATTTGATTATTAAAAACCTTAATCTGATCCCTTAGAACATTGACAGAGAATCGTTTGAGGCCAAAATGAATGTCTCCAAGGATTATGATGTCACTGTCTAATTTCCTTAATTCCCTCATTCCTCCTCCTTACCATTCATCATTAAAGGCATTTTCTTCCATGGTATTAGCCTCAATTTTTGCCAATGAAACCTGTTGCTTTTTTGTTAATCCTGTTTTATAATCGTAACCGTTCACTGCTTTGCTCTTTGCAGATTTTTTTGCTTTTTTAAGGAAAACCTCTTTTGGTGTTTTGGTTGTTATGATGAGGTTCAGGGTATTCATGTTTTTCGGAGCATTAATCTCATTATGGATCATTTCATTAACTTCAGAAATAAGAATTTCACTAGGCATCTGAATGAACAATGTGTCTTTCGTTACATTATCTGCAATACTGCTGTACTGCAATTCCAAATCTTTAATATAGTCATCGTAATATTCATCCTTCTCATTTTCAGGAGTGCTCTCTGCAAGGTATTCGATTTCCTGCTTGATTGCTTTGTTTTGCTGTAATGTCTCATTGATGCACTCAATCGTATCATAACCCTTCAAGATTTTGTTCTTGATTGTCTGTAAGTTATCTTTTTTGAGAATTTTTACTGTATACACTGAATTTATGTCGATGCTATAATCCTCAGTGTCATCATCTGCATCACTCCCGTTGGTATCCTGAATAAGCATATTTTTCACGCCATCAAAATTGTGTGTCTCATACGATATTGTGTCTTTCAGGAATTCACCCTCTGCCTTCCTGATATTGATGATGTTAATGAATGCATTAAAGCAAATTTGAGTAACATAAGCAAAGGCCTTAGATTTTTCTCCTGTCCTTTTTGACAGAAGGTTAACATCAAAATTGTCAAGGTAAAGGAGAGTTTTCTCGATTGCATTGCTGAAAAAATCTGTAGCCCAATTGTCACTGTATCCTGAGAAACTTGGCATTGTCCTGATATTTTTTATCATTAGCAAAAGCATTATCCCGAATCGCTCTTTTGAAGGCTCTGCTTGTAATGTTAGATTTTGAATGTATTTTAGGCTTTCCTTGATTTTATTCTGTGTTTCCAACGGAAGGCTTTTGTCGTTGTCCCTATTTTTTAGGTCTGTAATGTATTCCTCTTTTTGAATGAGGAAATTTTCTTGAATCATTTCTTCTGTCAATGGTGCAGGTATGTTCTCAAGGTATTTGATGTTTGCTTTGAGTGCTCGTTGAGACACTGTATCCTGATATTCTGGTTTTTCGAGGTCTTTTTTGAAACGATTGATCTTTTTTTGATTATCATAATCCCATTTTTCCTGAATCTCATCAGATGTCATTGTTTGCACACGCTTAAGCTGATTGGCATATTTCATATGATACAATTCAAATCGTATGTCTCCTTCGTTGACATGCTGTCTTATTGATTGTTTTTTTTTTTATCCTTTAAATCTGTATATAGAAACATTATAACTAAAATTTTCTTAATTTTTATATTTTTTATAAATAATCCTAAACAAAGGAGTCATCATGTCAGTCAGAAATTTTAGTCACAACAGCAATTTCTTTTTTCAAACAAACCTTTTCAATGAAGAGGAAACATCATATGCAATCCAGGAGGTTAATCTGCCGGGAGTGTCATTCAGTCACATTCAAGCATCTGCCAGGTCTGTAATGGGGAATTTCCAGGGTGATACATTAACATTCAATGATCTAACACTAAACCTGATAATCGATGAAGATTTGGTTGTCTGGAAGGAAATCATGAACAAAATGCTTACCATGAGAAATCCCGAAAATGAACTTGGTGAACTCGTCGAAAAATACAGTTACCTTGAGATTCATGATGACAATTCTAAACAAATTTTAAAATTAGAATTCAAGGACTGTATGATCGAGAGTATCGATGACCTTGCATATAACACAACATCCGAGGATGAGGTTATTACATGCAGTATCACTATCAAATACGATTATTTCGTGATTATTTAATTATTTTAGTTAATTTATCTTATTCTTGATATGTAATTATCAGCGGCAATTTTAGCAAAATCTTTTTCGTCATTTAATATACTCATAAGTTTTTCTGGCCCGTCTAAATCGGCCCTCAGTATAAGTTCTTCATCTGACAATAACAATGCCAGAGTATCCATTAGAGATTTATATTTTGAATTTTCTTTTTGCTCTTCTGTAAATACATTTATCCATATGTCTGATAACAAATACAGAATATTTTGTGTTATGATTTTATTGTCTATGAAATCATCTTCGAGGTCTTTTATATTTCTTATATCCTCTCTCGTTTTGTCCTTAAGTCTTTTTGCCTGTAAAGTTTCCTTAAAAAGGCTTTTGAATTCTTGTTCAGTTATTTCTTGAACATTTATTTCTTCTTTTTGGGCTGTGATGAAGTCTTGTACTTCATCATCTGTTATGTCCACCTCTATGATATTGTCACTAAATTTTGTAACTAATTCCTTGTAATTTGGTGTATAAGTTGTAAACTCATCTTTGTAATCCTGATATGTAAAGTATTTCATTTATGTCTCCTTTGTTTTGCTTAAATTATTTATATAGTTATTTGAATTTGTATTTAAAGATAATCCCTTTATTGACATGAACCCTTCTTTGTGATTATTAATTATAAACTTTTTTGCGTTCGATATATGTCTTTTCCCTAACAGACCTTTATGCTTCCAAATCTGTTATCATTCTATTTAATATTATATATTTTTTATCATTGTGAATACTTTTTGTTCCATTTTTAAAGTCAAAGTATCCTAGTTTGTATGCAATCCATAACTTTCCTCTTGTTTTTTCATATGCTATATCAAGATTATTTAGTGACGTTTTCTTATTGTGTTTATTTTCAATCTCAACAAAATAATCAAACATAAAATAACTTGAAGTTCTTATTTCTGAACTTAATGCGTGCTTTTCAAAATTTGGGAAATGGACAAGGTATATGTTAAGTTGCTTCATATAATCCAACCAAGCTATCCTTATTTCCATCATTATATTTTGCTCTTTATTCTTTAATTCTTTGGGTGCTGTTGGCATAGTGACTCCACTTTCTGTTGGTTCTGTTGGTTCTGACATTTGTTTCCTTTTTATTATATTTTGTGTGTTTTGGAAGCACTACCGTGCTTCCTGATATGTCTATTATATCTAATATGAAGAGGCTCGAAACCCCACAGACGCGTAAGAAGAAGCACGGGAATTGTTCAAGTCCACACAGAAAACCCCAGCAACAGAAGTATTATTCCAGTCACTAGAAACAAGAACCGTCAAGTTCTCTCTATGATATTCATATATTCTGTCATTACCAAATTCTGTTGTTCCTGTATCATCAGTTCCATTATCTAGGGCTAGTCCTAGTGATGAAATTTTATATACAGTACTATTCCTGTCTTCACTAAAACCAAAAACATCATTTGAACCGGAACCAAGATAGGTTTCTCCTCCTGATTTAGTTACCTGAGGTATGTCCAAAGCCTCATATGGAGAATCTGATCCTTGTAAATATGCCTCATTACCAAAAGCAGAATTTGATGCACTTTCTCCATCGGTCCATCCTTCATTTAAATTTGCTATATCAAATGACTCTTTTAATATGTAAAATGAATCAGTTCCGTTATCATCATTGGCTGTAGCAGTACTCGAAGACCCTGGCCTAACTAAACCTGGGGCTGTCATATACATATTACCATTAACATCAGCAATACCACAATTTTGGCCATTATGTGTTGTTTTTGCAAATGGCTCACCAGAACCAGTTAAAGCACAATTGGAATAACCACTTCCTGTGAATGTCACTGAAGTATCTGCATGGTCTGCAAGAGCATCATTATTACATCCTTTAGGCAAATAAGGTTCTACATCTGCATAAGCACAGATGCCTCCATTTTGACCTGCTTTACCTGCGGCATAAGCAATTAATGCTAAAGCATTATATTGATATAAGGCAGATGTATGAAATGAAGGACCAAAATCTTTCGGTGCTATATATGTACTTAGGTATTTATTTTCAGAACACGATGTCAAGTTCGCTATTGGATTATGATCACTGTGTGTGCTGATAGGATCAGTATTTTTCTTTGAAGAACATTTATTCTGATCATTACTAATTTGATATTTTGATATAAAAAAGCCATCCTGTTCTAAGCCAGCATTTATGAATGCTCTATGTAAAGCATAAGTACCATTTTCATCATTATCAGAAATTAACAGATTATTATGATCCCACTTAAAGTAAAATTTTGGAACAAAAACAAAAACAGAATTATTAGATGTTTTATAATTACCAAAATTGTCACTATTTACATCTTTACATCCTGTCATCTCCGTAAAATAATCAGGACAATTTTTCTTTACACCAACACCAAAGCCTAGTTCTCCTGGTATACCTATTCTTAAACCAAATATTTCCTCTGTTTTTATTGTAAATACTTCAGAATAATCAGACCAATATGTATCCGATTTATACCTAGCTCTGATATAATATGTACTATCGGGCAATAAACCATTGAATACAATAGATGTCAGGTTCACTGTATCATTATATGAACTGAATGCTATATCACTAAAATCTTCTTTTGTTGAAACTTCCCAATCAGTGTTTAAATGTGTTTCTGTGTGATCAAAGCCATTATATGCATTTCCATTTAAGCTGAGGTAATCCTCAAAAAAATCCTGAGGACTTGATATAACCGGAGTATCTATTCCTTTTGATGTAGTCCTGAATGATATAATATCACTATAATCAGAACAAAATGATCCTGATATATGTCTTATTCTTGCATAATATAATGTATCCGGACTCAATCCTTTTACATAATTGTTATTTAATATTCTCGAATTTAAAGAGGAATATTTTATATTTCCTGAATCAAAAGAATTATCTGTGCAAACTTCATAGTCTATCCCTGTTAATTTTCCCACAAAATTTGTGTCAGGAGAGAATACTGAAGAATTTATTGTACTTGCAATAGAAACTTCAGTACTTCCATTGACAGGCAATATGATGCTTGGTTTGTTGATATAAAATGACTCCTCGAATACTTTCTTTGAACTCCACACAGATGCCTCTGATTTTTGAGCATCATTTATCATATATGCAGGCAGAGCTTCTTCGCTAGCCGAAGATAAAACAAAATCCTCTATCGTACTATTCTCACTTATATTATTATTTGATTTCTTGATAAATTGCCTAACTTTATTTGAATCATCACCTTCATAATCTTCTATAATTATAACTCTACCTTCTGGTACTTTGTCTATGCCTGTATCATTTTTTGATTTAAAGTGATAATTGGGCTTTCTTGAATATCCCATATTTTTCTCCTATTTTAATATTGTCGAGACTTTTTAAGGAGTCCTCACGGATATCCATATCTCAATTTAAAACCAATAAACCCAAATAGTCTATTTTAATTATTTATAAAAGATTTCCGACAGCCACCATAGTTGCTTGTAATGCTTCAGATAAGATTTCTCCGTTTATTACCTTCCATTTATTGTTTGCATCCTTCCAATTCAATGTTGTATCAATATAAACCTCTTCATAAACATCATTTTTATCAGGATAATCACCGTTATCATCTTTTGTGCTAATGCCTTTATTGTAATGAGCATGGAAAATACTCAAAACACTGCTCATATAATTGATGCTATCTGTATCGGCATCAAATTCTATATCATGAATTGTCACTTTAAGTGCTTTTTTATTCATGACCTTGCTTGCTTTTCTTTTAGGAATATCTGTGTCAGGCACTTCTCTGAATTTAACAGATTGAAGTGCTCCTTTTAATGTTGTGTATTTTTCAAATTTCATATTATTCTCCTTTTGTTAATTCTGCTTGTATTGATTTTACTTCACCTGTCAAGTGCACTTTTGCTTGAAGTGTCGGACTAGGATTTGATGTAACAAGATCGTCTAAGTGATATGTCGTATTTACATGCTCTATGCCTTGATTATATAGTGTTGCTGCCTCTGCTTGAGTTAGTGCTCTGTTGTAGATTTCTACTTGGTCAATAATTACACCATCTACAGAAGAACCTTCATTCCCAGCTCCAATGCCCAATCTAGCTGAATATCCTGTTAAAGTTATATTTGAATCAGTCGTATATGAAGATGCTGCTGTATTTGTATATAGTACAAAATCAGCTTGATTTCTTGTGAGGACCACGTGGTACCATTCACCAGATGTTAATTCATTACTAACTAAATTTCCATTCTTGATAGGTTCGGAGTCAGAATTATAATAATGTATGTTAATTTTATCCTCAATTACAAGAAATGAAAAACCAGGATTACTAGAATCGCTGCCCTCGGAATATAACCAAATATTGTTTTCCCCATTCCATTTAAAAAATAGAGATACACTAAAATCGTATTTATCCGAAACAAAAATAGTATCATCTAAACTGATATAGTTATTGGTACTTATATTTAATGCTCCTTGAACAAATTTACCATTACCATAAGCTTCAGTTCCAGTCCAAGTGCCATTATGATTACCCATCAAATCATTAGCATTACCATCAAGCAAATACTTCGCAACAAGTGAGCCATCATTAAAAGGATCAGTTAAGCTGACTGTATCAG
>Ga0256828_1000559_pt1 | contig 24527 bp, 24 predicted proteins | sample CV88metaG_FD_185993 | JGI IMG/M metagenome (GOLD analysis project Ga0256828, IMG submission 185993) | Hydrothermal vent microbial communities from East Pacific Rise, Pacific Ocean - CV88 | ecosystem: Environmental > Aquatic > Marine > Hydrothermal vents | place: Pacific Ocean: East Pacific Rise...
TGCACCTGTTACTGTATCAGTTGCTGTACCATTTTCTGTTGTATCATCCATAGATGCATACCATGCTTGGTAAGAAACTGAACCAGCTTTACCTAATGCACCAACTGCCATTAAGTTATTATCTAATCCAATTACATTATAAAAATAACCAGCTGCTAATGTAACACCACCTGCAGGCATTAATGCAACAAGTCCATTACCCTTAGATACTGTAGGATCTACAAATGGAGTAGGAACAGCTTGTAAACCAGCTACAACTGTAGCAGCTCCCATTTTTGTAATAAAGTTAGCTTCTGTTAATCTTAATCTTGCTGCATTATCTGCATCGTCAGCTACTACTAATTTAGCACTAACTTGATCATTTACTGGAACATTAACTGTAGTTCTATATTCTACATCTGCAGCAGCTTCATCTGCATTTCCTGTTCCATTATCTAAAGTTTTATTCATTCTGTATTGAACATAACCACTTATTTTTACATCTTTTATTGCGCTTTCTAAAGAAGCAGCACTCGCACTTGTTGTAAATCCTGCAACTGCAACTGCAGCTACTAAACTCATTTTAATCATTTTTGTCATTAATTTTCCTTTTTTGTTTAAATTCCGAAATTTAACAATTGTGTTGTAAATTTCTAAAACAACACATTGTTGCAAATAAATTTTACAGCAATAATCTTAAAGTGTACTTAAAACTGCTAAAGAATTGCTACAGAGCTTATAGTTTAAGCTATATTTTAACTAGTGTATAGCTTTTAATGATATTTAAGTTATTTATATTATTTGTAATCATTTCGTAATAATATATTGCTCTATATATTCTAGTTTAGTACTTACTTAGTATTATTATTGTTTATTTTCTATCATATTATATAATGAATCTTTGTATTTTTCTAAATCAAATTCTTTTATATTTGCTATGTTCTCTTCAATTGCACTATTTGCTACAGCTGAAGCTACATATACTAGTACTCTTCTATCAAAAGGTGAAGGTATAATATAATTTGTTCCAAAACTCATATCATCTCTATTGTGAGCATCTTTTACATATTGTGGTACTTCTTGTCTTGCTAGTATTGCTAGAGCTTTTGCAGCAGCTAGCTTCATATTTTGAGTGATTTTTGATGCTTTTACATCTAATGCCCCTCTAAATATAGCAGGAAAACCTAGTACATTGTTTACTTGATTTGGAAAATCACTTCTTCCTGTACCTATTATCACATCTTCTCTAGCTTCTTTAGCTAGTGTTGGTGTTATTTCTGGATTTGGATTTGCACAAGCAAATATTATAGGATTTGGATTCATTGATTTTACCATATCTTGAGTGATTACATCTGCTTTACTTAGTCCTAGTACCATGTCTGCATTTTTCATTGCATCACTTAGTGTTCTATCTTGTGTATCTATTGCAAACTCTTTTTTGTATTTGTTTAAATCATCTCTTTTTGAGTGTATTACACCTTTGCTATCTAACATTATTATTTGTTTTATTCCTAGCTCTTTGTACATAGTACCACATGCAATTCCTGCTGCACCTGCACCTATTACTACTACTTTTAATTCACTGGCTTTTTTATTGTAAAGTTCAAGTACATTTATAAGTCCTGCTGTTGTAATAACTGCTGTTCCATGTTGATCATCATGAAATACTGGGATATTACACTTTTGCTTTAATGCTTTTTCTATCTCAAAACATCTAGGAGCACTTATATCTTCTAGGTTTATTCCTCCAAATGTATCGCTTATAGCATGTACAGTATTTACTATTTCTTCTACACTATGTACATTTAGTTCTATATCAACAGCATCTATATTTGCAAACTTTTTAAACAATACACATTTACCTTCCATAACTGGCTTACTTGCCATATGACCAATATCTCCAAGACCAAGAACTGCTGTACCATCACTTATAACTGCTACTACATTTCCTTTATTTGTATATGTATAAACATCATTTGTATTTTGGTGTATCTCTTTACATGGATATGCTACTCCAGGAGAATATGCCATTGACAATTCTTGTGTAGTGCTACATTCTTTTGTGATTAATGTTGCTGTTTTACCATTTGTATCGTATGTGCTTTGTGCTTTGTGGTAGTTTAATGACTCTTGTTTAAATAACTCTTCTTTTGTACTCATATTATTTCCTATAATTTTTATATAATATTATATTATATTATTATAAGTTTTTAGCTTAGAATTAAAATTTGTATATGTGTTAGTTATTGATTATATTATAATAATCATCTTTTGTATTTAAGTTTATAAATTCTTCATTTTGTAAATCTGATACAATATTGCTATTTACAGATTTAATTAATATTGAAATTTTGTGATTATTTTCTTTTAGCATTTTATCTATATGATTTAGTATATTTGCATTAAATACACCTATTAGATTATGTGTATTTTCATCTTGTGTTTTTGCAATAGTGATATTAAACATATCAGATGAGTTTACTATCTCATGTATAGTTTTTTTTGTAATATTTGGTGTATCTACACTAATAATAAATACTTTATCAAATTTTTTTAGTATATTTTGTAGAGCTACTAATGGTGAAAATATATCATTTTCTTCGATTAGTAAGTTGCAATCAAAATCAAATTTATTTGACTTGCATGATATATAAACATCTGAAAATATTTTTGATAATCTATCGTATTGGTATTTGATTAATGTTGTATTTTTAAATGGAAGAAAACATTTATCTTCTTCCATTCTGCTAGACTTTCCACCAGCTAAGATGACACATGGAAAATCTATCATATTTTATAAGCTTCTTGGATCTGTTATATATCCACTTATTGCACTTGCTGCTGCAACTGCTGTATTTGATAAATATACTTTTGAAGTTCTACTTCCCATTCTACCTACAAAGTTTCTGTTTGTTGTAGAGATACATACTTCTTCATCACCAAGTATTCCCATATATCCACCTAAACATGCTCCACAAGTAGGATTTGATACTACTGCACCTGCATCTACTAACTTATCTATATAACCTAGTTTTGTAGCTTCTCTTAGTATCATTTGAGTTCCAGGAGTTACAATCATTCTTGTATGTGGTGCTACTCTTTTACCATCTAAAATTTCAGATGCTATTTTTAAATCACTTAATCTTCCATTTGTACAAGAACCTACAAATACTTGATCTACTTTAATATTATCAGCAACTGCTGTACTTACACTTTTACCATTTTCTGGTAAAAATGGATATGCAATTACTGGCTCTAATTTTGATACATCAATCTCTATTGTTTGACAATAAACAGCATCTTCATCACTATAGTGTTCTTTTGGAGTATCTCTTAAACCACCATTTGCTTTTGCTCTTTGGTCTAAAAATTCTCTTGTAACATCATCAACAGCAACTATTCCAGATTTTGCTCCAGCTTCAATTGCCATATTACAAAGACTAAATCTATCATCCATAGTAAGATGTTTTATTGCATCACCTGTAAACTCAAGAGTTTTATATAATGCTCCATCAACACCTAAGATTCTAATAATTTCAAGAATTAAATCTTTTCCAGTGATATATGGTGCTGGTTTACCACTAAATACAACCTTAATTGATTGTGGTACTTTAAACCAGTTTCCACCTGTAATCATAGCAAATGATAAATCTGTACTTCCCATACCTGTAGAAAATGCTCCTAATGCACCATGTGTACAAGTGTGACTATCTGCACCAATAATTACATCACCAGGAATAACTAAACCTTTTTCAGGTAAAAGTGCATGTTCGATACCCATATCTTTTTCATCAAAGAAGTTTTTTAGCTTGTGTTTTGCTGCAAAATCTCTAGATATTTTTGCTTGATTTGCACTTGCTATATCTTTTGCTGGAATAAAGTGATCAAGAACTATTGAAAATCCATCTGGATTTGCTAATGCTTTTGCACCACTTTCTTCAAATGCTTTTATTGAAATTGGAGTTGTAATATCATTTCCAATTACCATATCAATTGGACTTCTTACGATTTGTCCTGCATATACTTTTGATCCTACATGCTCACTAAATATTTTTTCTGTTATTGTTTGTGCCATTTTTCTCTCACATATATAATTTTTGCTATTATATCTAATATTTATTTAAAATCTAAATATAAAAAATAGTAGTGATTTTTGGTAATTGTATTTGAAATATTATAATAATATTGTTTATTAGTAGAATATTAAAAGAGTAAATCTCTAATTTTAAAAACTAGAGATTTATTTTTGAATTTAAAGTTTAGTGTTTTTCTTTTTTTTGTGGAACTACAAGCATATTTACATATCTACCTTCAAATTTAGGTTCATGTTCTTTTGTAGCTATATCTTCCATCATTGGCCATACTGAGTTTAGAACTTCTGCTCCAGCTTTCCAGTTTGACATCTCTCTACCTCTTAAGAATACTCTAAATTTTACATGATTTCCAGCTTCAATAAACTCTCTTGCATGTTTAACTTTATAGTTAATATCATTTTGAGCAATTTTAACAGATAATTTAATCTCTTTTGTTACTATTACTTTTTGATTTTTTCTAGCTTCTTTTTTCTTTTTTTCTTGTTGGTATTTAAACTTACCATAATCCATAATCTTAACCACTGGTGGTTTAGCATCTGGAGCTATACAAACTAAGTCTAATCCAGCTTCATCTGCTAAAGCTTGTGCTTCTCTTGAACTAATAATACCATGAGTACCCTCTTCGCTATTACATCTAACTTCTTTAAAACGAATATCTTCGTTCATTAATACTGTGTCTTTTTTCTTTTTATCTTTAAAACTCAAATTTTATCCTCTTGTTTTTTATTTTTTAGCATTTCTAGGAAATCACTTTTTGTCATTTCACTTCTTTGTCTTGCTCTTCTATCTCTTAATGCAATTTTTTCATTTGCAACTTCATCATCACCAATAACAACTATCATTGGAACTCTTTGTTTTTCAGCATTTCTGATTCTTTTGTTTAATGAATCATTTTTGTTGAATATATCAGAATCTATTTCTAATTCTTGAAGCTCTTTTTGTAGTTGTTTTGCATAATCATTATGTGCATCTGCAATAGGTATAATAGATACTTGAGTTGGAGCAATACCAAATGGAAACTCTCCAGCTACATGTTCTGTTAAGATACCAATAAATCTTTCAAATGAACCTAAAATAGCTCTATGAATCATAACTGGTCGCTCTTTTGTATCTTGTGCAGTTGTGTATTCTATATCAAATCTCTCAGGTAAATTCATATCAACTTGAATTGTACCACATTGCCATTTTCTACCAATAGCATCAAGTATTTTTATATCGATTTTTGGACCATAAAATGCTCCACCACCTTCATCTATTCCATAAGAGTAACCATTTTCATCAAGTGCATCTTTAATACCTTGTGTTGTAGCTTCCCAAAATGCATCATCACCAATAGCTTTTTCTGGTTTTGTTGAAACTTCCATTTCATATTCAAAATCAAAAAACTTCATAAGTGATTCTACAAACTCAAGAACTTCCATGATTACTTCTTTTACTTGAGTTGGCATACAGAAAATATGTGCATCATCTTGAGTAAATTCTCTAACTCTAAATAATCCATGCATAGTTCCACTCATCTCATGTCTATGAACAACACCATATTCAAAAAACTTCATTGGAAGATCTTTATATGATACTAAATCATCTTTAAAAATCTGAATATGTCCAACACAGTTCATAGGTTTTATACCATATTCTTGACCTTCAATTTGTGTAAAGTACATATTTTCTTTATAGTTTGCATAGTGTCCTGATTTTACCCAAGCTTCTGCTTTTAGTATTTCAGGAGCTCTTACAGGTTGATAACCTCTCATTCTATGAGCTTTGTATAAAATTTGTTCTAATTTACCTCTTAGTCTTGCACCATTTGGTAACCATAATGGTAACCCAGCTCCAATTTCATCTGAAAAAGTAAATAATTTTAAATCATTTCCTAATTTTCTATGATCTCTTTTTGCAGCTTCTTCCATCATAGTGATGTAATCTTTAAGCTCTTGTTTTTCAAAGAAAGATATACCATATATTCTAGTAATCATCTCATTTTTTTCATCACCACCAAGATATGCTCCAGCTACTCTTAGAAGTTTGAAGTTTCTAATATCTCTAGTATTTGGCATATGAGGACCTCTACATAGATCTTCAAAATCACCTTGAGTATATGTAGTTAATACATCATCAGTTATATTTTGTAAAACCATTTGTTTTAATGGATCATTAGCAAATTTTTTAGAAAATTCTTCTTTTGTTATTTCATTTCTTACAATATCGTATTTCTTTTTTACTAGATCTTTCATCTTCTTTTCAATAGTTTTAAGATCACTATCACTTATAGGTGTTTCTACTTTAAAATCGTAGTAAAAACCTTCATCAACAACAGGTCCAACAAAAAATTGTGCTTCTGGGTATAGTTCCTTTATAGCTTGTGCCATAAGGTGTGCTGTTGAGTGTCTTAGTATTTCTAAACCATCTTTTGTACTAGATGCAAGTATCTCTTCGCCTTGTATATTTAAAGCTTGTGCAGTTTGAAGATCATAAATTTGACCATCTTTTTTAAAACCAATGCAGTTCAATAAAATCCTTTATTTTTTTTTAATTGTTATATTCTAACATAATTTACTTAAAATTAATTCTTAAGAATTAATCACAACTGTATCTAAATTCTTAAATTTTATGTTTTCTAGTGTTTCATCTGCTAAATCAACCATATACTCTAAGCTATTATCAAAATCGATATTTGCTGCAATACTTACTGTTAAGTTATATTTTTGATTATTTACTTCAAAACTACTATCTTTTATCATATCTTTTAATTCTGCAAATGTTTGATATATCTCTGCATATGCTCTATTTTTATATAAAATAGCAAATTGTCCACCACCAAATCTTGCAATTATAGAGTCTTTGTTTATATGTTCTAATAAAAAGTTAGCAAGGAATATATTAGCTTCATCACCAATTTCATGTCCATAAGATTCATTTATAGTATCATATTCATTTATTTCTATTAAAACAATTGCTAAAAGTTCATGTTTTTTCTTTGCTCTTTCATAAATCTCTTCACCTGCATTGAAAAAGTAATCTTTATTAAATAATCCTGTTAGATAATCTTTTTTTGCTTTATCTTGAGTTGCACTAAATAATTCTAGTACTTCAATATTTGAATTTACTCTTGCAAAAAATTCTTCATTTGAAAAGTCTTTGTATAAAAAGTCATTTGCACCATATTTTAAAAAACTAGCAACTATCTCTTTTTCACTCATACCAGAAAGTGCAATAATAGCTATTTCATCTTTTTTATATGTTTTTCTAGCTTCCATTGTAAATTCTAATCCATCCATTTCTGGCATATTATAATCTACTAAAACTAACTTAATATTTGGTCTTTGCTTAAGTGTTTCAAGGGCTTCTTTTGCTCTATAATTTACTATTGCTTTTAAGTTGTATTTTTTACATAAAGTTTGCATTTTAAGTGCAAATGTTTTTGAATCATCAATAACTAACACTTCTACTTTTGAATTTAATATAAATCTTTTTACAACACTTACAGAATAATCTATAGCATAAGATCCATTTTTTAATATATAATCTATTAAATTTGAGTTATTAAATATCTCATCATCTTTTTCAAGCTTTGTTCCTGTAAGAAGTAAAGATGGTATTTTAAACTTATTTACAAAAGATACAATCTCACCATTTGGTGCATCTGGTAAACCTCTATCAAGTAAAGCTAAATCAAATTTACCTTTATGTTCTAATAATAAATCAGCACATTCTTTCATTGATGCAGCAATATATACATCTACATTTAACTGATCTTCTATTCTGTTTTTTAATCCCATTGAGATAGTTTTACTATCATCAACTACTAAAATTCTATGCTTCATTTTTATCCTTTTAGTTATTTAACCATTGATTAAATATATCAATTTGTTCTTCTGTTTGCTTTGTACTTGTTCCACCAAAACTAGTTCTAGCATTCATTGAATTTCTTAGATTTAAATATTGTATTATATCTTCACTTATATTATTCAATTCAGTAGATGCTTTTTTGATTTCATCATGAGTTAATTCAGACATATCTTTATTTAAACTATTAGCCATTGCTACTACATCTTTAGTGATATAATAAGCTGTTCTAAATGGCATATTTGCTTTTTGTACTAAATAATCAGCTAAATCTGTAGCACTTAAATGTCCAATTTTACAAGCATTTTCCATCACATCAACATTTATTATTAGTGTATCCATAACAGCATTTACAATATCAAGAGAGATTTCTGCTGTTTTAACACTATCAAATACACCCTCTTTATCTTCTTGAGTATCTTTATTGTATGCAAGTGGTAAACCTTTCATAACTGTAAGTAAACTCATAAGATTTCCAAATGTTCTACCTGTTTTACCTCTTAGAAGTTCTGGTACATCTGGATTTTTCTTTTGTGGCATTATAGATGATGTAGTTGCATACTCATCACTCATTTTTACAAATCCAAACTCATAAGATGACCATAAAATAAGCTCTTCACTAAGTCTGCTTATATGCATCATCATTGTACTTATATTAAATAATATCTCTAATGCAAAATCTCTATTTGAAGATGTATCTAATGCACATGCAGTTGGTTCATCGTAACCTAAAAGTTGGGCTGTTTTAAATCTGTCGATATTATGTGGAGTACCAGCTAGTGCTGCAGATCCTAATGGACATTTATTATTTCTAATATATGAACTTTCAAATCTTTCATAATCTCTTTTAAACATATTTGCATATGCTAACATATGGTATCCAAAGTTAATTGGTTGTGCATGTTGTAGATGAGTCATACCTGGTATTAAAGTAGTGCTATGTTTTGAAGCTATATTTACAAGTGTAGTTATAAATGTTTTTATTTTCTCATTTATACTTAAAGTTTTTTCTTGAACATATAGTGTAAAATCTGTTGCAACTTGATCATTTCTACTTCTTGCTGTGTGTAATCTTCCACCAGCATCACCTATAATTTGTGTTAGTCTATTTTCAACTGCCATATGAACATCTTCATACTCTAAGCTCCAAGTAAAATCTCCTGATTCTATTTCATCTTTTACTTGAAGTAAACCTTTTTCTATAAGTTCTTGATCATCAGTAGTTATAATACCTTGTAAGGCTAACATTTTACTATGAGCAATACTTCCTTTTATATCTTGTGCATAAAGCTCTTTATCAAACATAATTGAAGCATTAAATTCATCTAATAGTTTTGCATTTGTATTTTTTAATATTTGTTTATTTGACATTTATATCCCTATAATATTTTTATGTAAAGATTATATCATATCATTTAATAATATATGCTATAATAAATTATGAATAAAAATATAAAATATGCAAGTATTGATATAGGACTAAAAAGAATTGGTGTTGCTACTTCACTAGCTATGGGTATAGTAACTCCTGCACCTGTAATTTTGCGAAAAAATCGTAATCAAGCTGCAAGAGATGTAGATAGCTTTTTAAAAGATTGGGAGATTGATACACTTATTGTTGGACTTCCTAGTGCTAGTGATGAGATGCAAAGAAGAATACAACACTTTGTAAAACTTTTAGAGTTTGATGGAGTAATAGAATTTCAAGAAGAAAATATGAGTTCTATTGAGGCTGAAGATTTAATCAAAGGTGAAATAAAATATAAAAGAGATGGTCGTGTTGATTGTCTTGCAGCAAAAATAATACTTGAACGATATTTAGCAAGGATATAAAAATGGTTGGTATTGATATAACTGTAATATCTCGTATTGAAAAGATGATTGAAAAATGGGGAAATAAAGCTTTAAGTAGATTTTTAAGTCCTAAAGAGATTAGTTTAGGAAAAAATGCTTCTACTTATGCTGGATTTTGGGCAGCAAAAGAAGCTGCTAGTAAAGCTATTGGTACTGGAATTGGTAAAAATTGTAGCTTTCATGATATAAAAATCAAAAAATTAAGTTCTGGACAACCTATTTTAAAATACAAAAAACATCTAAGAAAAAAATATAATATAAAATCAACAAGTTTAAGTATAACTCATGATGGTGGGTTTGCTATTGCTGTGGTTGTAAATACACTAAAGAGATAGTATGATGTGTCTAATAGCTAAAAACCAAAAAAAATTTAAAAGTGCAAGATTTAAAAATTCATTATATACATTTGATAAAAGTGATCCTAAAAATTTATCATTACCAAGTATTATTGAAAATCTAAATGATGAACAAATATATAATATAATCCCTAAAATTGTACAAAAATACAAACAACAAGATTTATTAAAACTAGAAAGAGAAGAGCTAGAAGATATAAGTTGGAATAGTATTGAAGTATTGGTTTTGCTAAAGTTTTATAAAAATAATTGGTCTTTTATAATACCAAATCAAAAAGAGTTTTTCCCTTCTTTTGCTTTTACTTATAACATTAATCCTTTGCAAAAAGAGGTAAATAAGATAGTATCACTTTGTTATGATAAAATTGAAGAAGATTTTACAAAAGAAGAATTAAAAGAATTTGAGATATTTAATGCTCTTGATGTAACATATTTATTGCACTATTTTGTAATAACTCATGAAGAGTATATAGAAGAAGATTGAGTTATCAACCTCCCCCTACAAATTGAAGTAATTCTATTTTATCATTTTCTTTAGGGATAAAATTATCCCAATCATCTTTTTTTACAATATCCATATTAACAGCACATGCCATCACTTTATCTATGATATTTAAATCTATCATAATTTGTTTTATAGATTTATTTTCATCTACTATTTTTTCTTCACCATTTATTATTAATTTCATTTTTTCTCTTTATAGTTTTAAATCACTTTTTATTTGATCTGTTAAAATTGTAATCTTTCTTAACATATCATTATCAGTTGCTTTATTTTTTAGATTATCTATATTTTTTAGCATAGGAGCAAATTTTTTCTTTACTATTGTTGGGATAATTTTTCTTGATTTTATATATATATTTGAATTACTTAATATATATTCTACAATATCAAAGTAGCCCATAAGTGCAGCATATGCAATAGGTAGCAATCCATAATTATCACTAATATTTACTACTTCATTATCTTTTGAATATATCATTTTTACAATTTCAAGATTTTTATGTAATACAGCATAATGCATAAATGTTCTACCTTGATTATCTTGTGAATCATATTTAAATCTACAAACTTCAAGTAAATCTTCATATAGATTTGGATTTGTATCTTCTTTTATTACTTTTGAAAATATACTTTTCCCAGAATCATCTACTTCACCTACTTCAACTTTTTCTTGAATAAGTCTTATTAGCATTGTTCTAAATTTATCAAAATATCTATTTACTGAAAATACAAAATTTACATATACAAAAAATATATTTAAACCTTTTTTATTTTTTTGATTTATATCAAATCCATTTACCATATAAAGTTTAAATAATTCATAATCACCAAATAATATTGCATTGAAAAATAGTGGTTGATGAAAAGAATCTAGTTTTTTTAGATTAAACTTTGAATTTGAAAGAATCTCTTTTAATACTAATAAATATTGCCCTTTTTCGTTTAGATACATAAGGATAAAGTTATTTTTTAAAATCTTATATTTTCTAGTATGTAATATTAGTTGATTTAATATCTCTAAAATATCTTGATTTAGTTCATTTTTTATAGTAGGATTTGCACCTTTATGTAGTAATAATAATATTATATCAAGGTATTCTATCCCTTTATAACAAGCTAAAAGTAAAGGTGTTTGTCTTAGTCTATTTTGTTTATTTATATTTATTTTATTTTCTATTAGAAACAAACAAGACTCATAATTATTATTTCTAACAGCTTCAAAAAGTGCATTTTCTCCATACTCATTTAGAGCATTTATATCTACACCTTTTTGAACTAGTGAACTAGCCATATTTAATAATGATTTTCTTCTTTCTTGTTCATCTTCTGGTAAACCATAAAATACAGATAAGGCTTCCATTAGAATTGTATTGTTATTTTTTACTGGTGTGTTAAGACTATATCCACTATCTACAGCTAAATCAATTAGTTCTATACCATCCATACCTTTTAATGCCATATTACATAAGAAGTTTTTACCATCTTCATCACAAATAGTTGGATCAGCACCTTTTTGAATTAATTTTTTACATAAGTTTGTATTGTCTTGAATCTCTTTTTTATGAAGTATTGTTTCACCATTTTTATCTACTAGATTTAAATCAATATCTTCTACACTTAAAATAGCATCAATAATATGCTCATCACCATAAGATATTGCATCAAATACAACATTTCTATTATTTTTGTCAACATGATTTACTTCAGCACCATGAGCAAGCAAAACTCTTACAATTTTTTCTTGACCATGTATTACTGCATTTTGTAATAGTGATCTTTGTTCATTATCTAGTTTATTTACATTTGCATTTGTTTTTTCTAAAATATAATTTAGCATAAGATGATTATCTTTTAATATTGCAATATTAACTGCATCATCGCCATTATTATTTTCAAGAGATACATTAATACCTTTTGATATTAACCATTGAGCTGATTTGTTTTTATTTTTTAATAAACATAGATTTAAAAATGTATTTTTATCTTCATCTTGATAATTTATATCAAACTTGTTACTCTCTAATAATTTATCTAATACTTTTGTACTAAATTCTAATTTATATAACTCTTTTAAAAAGTTACTAGGTGTAGGATTTAATTTATTTAATAGAGAGTTTAACATTTATTATTTTATATATGCTTTTATTATTTTTTGTTCTTTAACTGGTCTATCACCATATGATGTAGGAACATTTTCTAGTTTTTTAACAACTTCATATGAAGCTTTGTCTTTTACTTTTCCAAAAATTGTATAGGCTCCATTTAACCATGGTGTTTCTTTTGTAGTGATAAAAAATTGACTTCCATTTGTATTTGGACCTCTATTTGCCATAGCTAAAATACCTGCTTTATTAAAACTATAATTACTTGATATTTCATCTTCAAATGGTTTATTCCATATAGAATTTCCACCTCTTCCTGTACCTGTTGGGTCTCCAGCTTGAATCATAAAGTTTTTGATAATTCTATGAAATATAATTCCATTGTAATAACCATCTTTTATATGTGTAGTGAAGTTTTCTACTGCTTTTGGAGCAACTTGGGGAAATAACTCTAACTCAATATTTCCTTGTGTAGTTTCTAGTACTACTGTTGGGTTTGCAAATAATGCACTTGTAAATAATACAAATGATAAAATTAATTTTTTTAACATGTTTGTCCTATGTTTTAATATATTTATTATCATATCAAATTAAAACTTAATATTTTAGTAAATATTTTTGTCTAGTTTATATACAAGTTATGGTATTATTATATAAACATTTTTAGGAATATTTATATGAATAGTTTTATATCAAAATCGCAAGAAACGAAAAATATACTACAATCTGCACTTTTAGCTATTAATTTACCTGTAAATATAATAGTACTTGGGGAAGATGGTTTAGGTAAAAAACTTCTAATAAATGAAATAACAAATGATATACAATCATTTGATGCAGCACTTTTAGAAGAATTAATCAATAATAAAAAAATAAATTTAGCTCATTATTCAAGTTTGATACTTTATAATCTAAATAAAGTGATAAATAAAAATGAATTTTTATTTTCTTGTAAAGATATAAAAATAATAGCAACAGCTACAAGTGATTCATCAGAATATTCTCATACATTTGCTGTAAAAATACAAATGCCAAAACTTGATACACAAAATGAAGATTTTAAATATATATCTGAAAAATATATCCAAGAAGCTATACAATTAAGTGATGCAAAAAATATAGATAGTAAAAAAATAAAATATGACCTAAGCCAAAATGGTATATCTTTAAAAAAGTCTATTTATAAATCAATATTTAATAATTCATTAAATGAAGATGATTTAATTCAATCTTTTGAAGATTATTTATACCATGAAGTAAAAAATGATAAAACATATAAAGAGTTATTAGCATTGTTTGAGATACCTCTTTTAAATGCTTCTAAAAAAGCATTTAAATCTCAACTAAAAATATCATCACAATTAGCTATAAATAGAATAACATTAAGAAAAAAACTAGATTATTATTTTGGAGAATAACATGACTGAATTTTATGAACAATTATTAGACAATGACTTAAATCCATATATAATGTTTTCATCATCTGGAAAACTTATAAATTTTAATAAAGAAGCAGAGTATTTATTTAACTTTGTAAATCCAAAAGAATTATATGAACTAGCTGTACAAAATGCAAGTAACAATTTTGGATTTTCAAGTAAGTTTTTAAACTTAAAATATAAAAAACAAACATTTTATGCAATTATGGTTGGATATGTAAATGATGAAGAGATTGCTCTTCGATTATACAAAGAAGTAGAACCAACAAAAAATATAAATATAGATAGTAATTATCATATGTCTAATATTTATACACTTATTACATTGAGTAAAAACACTTCACTTTTACAATCAGATATATATATTCAAGAAGAATTTGATGTATCTATTCCTGAATTAAAAATAGATATTAATGAGTTTTTACTTATACTAAATCATATATTTAATGAAATAAAAAACAACAAAAAACTAACACTAAAAGTCGCTCTAAAGACTGGAGAATACGAGATTATTAATCAAAAAAGATACCATATTATTTGTGTTAAATTTTTATCTGAAAATCAAGTAAATTTAAATAACTTTCAAGCTAATAAACATAGCTTAATAAATATTTATCAAAAAGAAAATATTATAGAACTCGAAATTCCACTAATTATTTAGTGTATATTTTTTATACAACTTTTTTCTTTACTAATTTCTTATAATTTTACTATAATTATTGTGATATAAAATTTAGGAGAATTATATGAACGCTGATATATCTTTTGTAATTGATACATTTTTTGCTCTTTTTGCATTTGTATTGATTATATTTATGGTTCCTGGTTTTGCTATGCTTGAAGCTGGACTAGTTAGAACAAAAAATGTTTCATCTGTACTTATGATGAATACAATGATTTATGCTGTAGCATCTATGGCATTTTTACTAATAGGATACAATGTTGCATTTGGTAGCTTTGGTTCAGAATCTATGAGTTCGTGGGCTGCATTTTTATTCCAAATGGCATTTGTAGGTAAAGTTATCAATATTATGTCAGGTGGTGTTAGTGAAAGGGTAAAAATACTTCCAATAGCTATTTTTGCTGTTATTATGTCTTCTTTTATTTACCCACTTGTTGTTAATGTATCATGGGGAAGTGATATTTTAGCAAATACTGCACTTGATTTAAATATGTATGATTTAGCTGGATCTACTGTTATTCACTCTACTGGTGGATGGGCATTGCTTGCTGCTATACTTATAATAGGTTCAAGAAAAGGTAGATATACAAAAGAAGGTGCTGTAAGAGTAATACCTGCATCAAATATTCCACTAGTTACACTTGGTGCATTTATGTTATGGATTGGTTGGTTTGGATTTAATGGAGGAAGTGTAGGTTCTATTGCTTCTGTTGATAGTGCAAATGCTGTTGCACTTACTATTTTAAATACAAATACAGCAGGACTTAGTGGTGCTATTATAGTTGGTATAATGATGCAATTAAAATATGGTAAACTTGATATTACTATGGTATTAAATGGTGCATTAGGTGGACTTGTAGCAATAACAGCTGGTCCTGATTTATATGATATTTATACTCCGATTTTAATTGGTGCTATTGGTGGGTTACTAGTAGTATTTGCTGTACCATTTTTTGATAAACTTAAACTTGATGATCCAGTTGGAGCATTGAGTGTTCACCTTGTAAATGGGATTTGGGGAACATTAGCTGTTGGTATATTTACAGATAAGCTAATAATGGATCAATTAAAAGGGATTATTGTAGTTGCTGTATTTGCTTTTGTAAGTTCTTATATAGTACTATTTATTATTAATAAAATTGTACCATTAAGACCAAGTAAAGATGTAGAAACAGAAGGTTTAGATGTAAATGAGTGTGGATTAGAAGCATATCCAGAATTTAAAAGATCATTTTAAGGAATAAAATATGAAAAAAATAGAAGCAATAATTAAACCATTTAAATTAGAAGATGTAAAAGATGCACTAGCTGAAGCTGGTATCACAGGTATGACAATCAACGATGTAAAAGGTTATGGAAGACAACAAGGTCATTCTGAATTATATAGAGGTGCTGAATATGTTGTAGATTTTTTACCAAAAATCAAAATTGATTTAATAGTAGATGCACCAGATGTTGATAAAACAATTGAGATTATTGTAAATGCAGCAAAAACAGGTAAAATTGGTGATGGAAAAATATTTGTTTCAGATATAGAACAAGTTATTAGAATAAGAACTGGTGAGAGAGACGAAGAAGCTATTTAGTCATTTTTAGATACTATTTCTTATAAAATTTATAGGAAATAGTATTGAAATATTTTATAGCAATTGTACTATCTGTATTAATTCATATATCTTTATATTTTTATCTTACATATAACAATAAAACAATAACTAACAAATCTTATAAAACAACAAATAAAGAAAAATCTTCTAAAATAAAATATATAAAACTAAAACCAAAAATTATAAAAAAAGAGACAACTCCCAAAGCAAAAAAAACACCTATAATCAAACCTAAAATTGAACCTAAAGTTAAAGAAAAAAAAGTTATAAAAAAGAAGATTATAAAAACTAAAGTAAAACCAAAACATAATATAAAACCTAAGATCAAAGCAAAAAAAGTTATAAAAAAAGAGCCAATTGTAAAACAAGAAGTAAAACCTAAAGTAAATAAATTAAAAATTCCTCCTAAAATAAAACAATATATAGATTTATATGGTGATGACTTTGAAAAGTTTGATAAACAAACAAAACTATTTTTAATAAAAAATATTAAAGATATAGGTGAAGTTACAAAAAGATTTTTAATATACCCACAGCTTAGTGTACAAGCAAGGCAAGATGGGGTAAATGTAGTACAATTTATGCTTTATCCTAATGGAAGTATAAAAGATGTTATTATTGCAAAAAGTAGTGGATATTTTATGCTTGATGATAATACTGTTGATACAATTTATGAGGCTTATGAGGATTATCCACATCCTAAAAAGCCTACTTTAATCAAAATATTTGTAAAGTACAGATTAATAGGATACTAAAGGAAAAATAATGGATTTAAATACTTTTTTAAATAATGGTGGAATAATAGTTTATATACTTATTGGATTAAATATTATAGGATTTGCTTTAATTATTTCAAAAATATTTAATATATTTGCTATGAAAAAAGATCAAGAAAAGATTATAGATGAAATATCTGATAAAATAAGTGAAAATTATAATCTTGAATCACATATAGATGAGATGATACAACATAGTAGTAAAAAGTATGAATTTGGATTAAATACTATTAAAACTATAGCTACTATAGCACCTCTTTTAGGGCTTTTGGGAACTGTACTTGGAATACTTTTATCATTTGATACTATTTCAAAAGTTGGACTTGATGATCCTACATTATTTTCTAGTAATATATCTTTAGCACTTATTACAACTGTAGTTGGTCTTGTTGTTGCTATTCCACATTTTATTTTTTATAATTATTATGTAGGAATATTATATAAAAATGAACTAGAAATAAATAATAAAATATTAGAAAATTTATAAAATGAAAAAAAGATTTGAATACCTTAGTATTGATTTAACTCCACTTATTGATGTTATATTTATACTATTAATATTTTTTATTATTAGCTCTAGTTTTAAAAAAGATAACACTATTTTAAAACTAGAACTTCCCAGTTCAAACTCAACTATTAAAGCTGTACAAAAAGAAAATCTTAGTATTGAACTAAATAAAACTACACTTGCTTATATGGGTGAGAAACTAAACTTTGTAGATTTACAAAAAAAATTAGAAAAAATAAAAAATAAAGAACAATCAATTATGATAAATATCAATAAAGATGTTCCTTATAATAGAGTTGTACAATTATTAGATTTATTACAAATAAATGATTTAAATAATATAGCTTTTGTTACTAAGAAGTAAGAAGCTTTATTATTTCATCTTTATTTGGTACAAAGTTACCATTTTTTTCTACTAGTATTAAATCATTTGCTTTATTATTTCTTGAGTTTATTTTAGCACTTTGAATTTCTACATTGAACTTATCAAAAATATATGCAATATATGCAAATAAACCTTTTTGGTCTTGTGTAGAGATTTGAATTTGTGCTAGTTCATCACTATGATCTAAATCTATTTGAATTTCATTTGGTTTTATTGATGGTTTTGTAAACTTAAATTGTTTTTGCATATCTATAGAATTTTGAATAATCTCTTGAATAAATGGAATATCTACATCATCTACTTTTTGAGAAAATGTAATATCAAAATACTTTTTATCATCATAAAGTTTAAATATATGCATACCACTAATACTTAAAAAACTAAGTTTACCTAATAAATAACCTAAATTAATAGGGATTAATCTTATAATTTTAATTGTTAGTTGTTCTTTGTTTTCAATCTTATAAGATATATCAAATACATCTTTAGCATCTATTGCAATATTTATAATATCTTGTGCTTTATATATTAAAAATAGTTGATTTGATTCTATTTTTAATATTCTTTTTTGCATAAGTTTTGATTGAGATTTAAATAATGAAGTATTTTTTATAGCATTTTCTTTTTTAACTCTTCTTGTACTGTCTTTTAATAAAGCCTTATTTTCCAATGCAACTACACTTTGTAAATAAAGTTCTCTTAACAGTGAAGCATTTGTACTTGTATAAATATTATTTCCTACAGAGTTTATATCTGCATATGTTAAACAAAATAATATATCAAGATTTCTTTTACTACCTAGAAGAGCTGTAAATGCTAAAATTATTTTTTGAGAGTATATATCTTGAGTTGTAGCAACATAAGACATATAGTTATGTTGTCTTATTATTATACAACCATCATTTATATCCTCTTTTTTAAGTCCTAAATCATTTGCAGCATTTTTAAATATCATCTCACCTACAATTGAATGTTCTTTATTTCTTCCTTTTCCAAAATCATGAAATAGTGTTACAAAGTTTAACAATGCTCTATCATTTGAACTAAGTGCATTATATGTATTTAATACAAAATTATCTTTTATATTTGCTATATATTTTATAGCATTTAAACTGTGAATATCAACAGGATGTATATGATAACCATCAAATTGTGGTTGATTTAAAATCTTTTTAGATGCAGGGAATATTACTAAAAATAATTTAGCATTATAAAGCATTTTTAATATTGGATATAAATTTTGTTTTGCTACTAATTTTTTTATCTCTTGTTTGATTTTTTTAGTATTTTGTTTTGGAAGTATTGTATTTTTTGCAAAATATATATAAGAGTTATCAAATTTATTTACACTATCATTTAGATTATTTAACTCTTCTAATAATATTTGTAATGTTACTGATTTTCTACTATAAGATGTATATACTTTGTTGTTACAAATATATAAATCTTTTTTTATTCTATTTTTTCTTAATATACTAATATTTGATTTATCAAACATATATTGTCTGCTTATTTTTTTAATTATATTTGCTGAAAAATTATGAATGGTATGTAGTGATTCAAAAAGTCTAGACATACATTGTCTCTCTTTTACTAATCTTGGAGTATCTTTAAATCCAAGTTTACTACTAAGTTCTGGTAATACATCAAAGTTTATAATATCTAGTTTTTTCTTTGCTATTAGATGAAGTGCATTTCTTATTCTAAACACATACTCTAGTGAACTTCTATATGCTTTATATTCATCTTCACTAAAATGAATACCTATCATATCTTTTGCACTTTTTACTCCATATATTGCATTTGCTATCCAAAACAACATATTAGATTCTCTCATACCACCATATCCATCTTTTATATTTGCTTGCATACAAAGTGGATTTGATATAAGCCTTTGTTTATGTTCACTTAGTTTTTCTAAAATAAACTCTTTTTGATTATATTTTCTTATATTATAAAGTTTATTTAAAAAATTAGTCCATAATATACTAGAACCATATATAAGTCTTGATTCCATAATAGAAGTTTTAATAGTAATATCACTTCTTACTTCTTGTTCTATACTAGATATTTCATGTACTCTTGAACCAAGTTTTAGACCACTATCCCATGCTATTGTCATAAACTCTTCCATAATAGGTTCTATATTAAATCCAGGAACTTCTTTATATAAAAGCATAATATCAATATCACTATATACACAAAGTTGTTCTCTTCCATATGAACCAAGTGCAATAAGTGTAATAGGTATAGAGTTACTCATAGGTAAAAAATCACCAAAATGTTTTCGTAAAAGGTATTTATAAATAATTTTTATAAATCCATCTACTTTTCTAGTATGCTTTAAAAAAAAGTCCTTACCTTGTGAGTTATTAAATATCTCATCTAATGAATCAAGATATATTTTTATCTCATTTTTAATCTCTTTTGCTATTAAAAAATCATCTGCTTGTTGCTGTAATAACTCTTCTATTTTTATATTTAGATTCGTTAGTGTTTGCACTTATATCCCTTGAGCTATCATTGCATCTGCTACTCTTTGGAAACCAGCAATATTTGCACCATCTACATAGTTTCCTTCAACATTACATCTAATAGCAGTATCATGAATATTTTGACAAATATTTTCCATAGTATCTTTTAACATCTTATCTACTTTCTCACTAGAATATTTTTGCATAGAAGCATTTTGTGCCATCTCAAATTCACTAACAGCAACTCCTCCTGCATTTGCAGCTTTTGCTGGAGCAAAAATAACTTTACTTTTTTGTAAAGCTTCCATTGCATCACCAGTACTAGGCATATTTGCACCTTCAACTAGCATTGTAGTTTTATTTTTTATTAAATTTTTTGCATCATTTAAAGTAACTTCATTTTGTGTAGCACAAGGAATAGCTACATAAGATGGAATAGTCCATACAAAGTGTCCATCTTCTGGATAATCTTCTACTTTTACATACTCAACACTTGGATATGTTTTTGCATATTCTTCTAAACTTGCTCTTTTTTCAAATTTTATCTCTTTTAAAAGTTCAAGATGAAGTCCCCTTTTATCATAAATACTACCTTTACTATCACTACATGATACTACTGTAGCTCCTAGTTGTGTTAGTTTTTCTATAGTATAAAGTGCAACATTCCCACTTCCACTTACTGTACAAATCTTACCTTCTAAACTTTCATTTGATGTTAATTCTAAAAGTTTTCTAGTAAAATAAACTACTCCATAACCTGTTGCTTGAGGACGAAGATTACTTCCACCTAAAAAGTCAGGTTTTCCAGTTAAAACACCTTCATATGAAGATGTAAGTTGTTTATATGCTCCATATAAGTACCCTATCTCTCTAGCTCCAACTCCAATATCTCCAGCTGGTACATCTATTCTTGCACCTATATGTTTATGAAGTTCAAGCATAAAGGCTTTACAAAATCTCATAATTTCTGCATCACTTTTTCCTTTTGGATTAAAATCACTTCCACCTTTTGCTCCACCAATACTAAGTGTAGTTAGTGAGTTTTTAAATATTTGCTCAAATGCTAAAAATTTTAAAATATCACTATTAACACTTGGATGAAATCTAAGACCACCTTTATAAGGACCAAGTGCATTATTAAATTGTATTCTATATGCATTATTTACTTGTACAGCTCCTTTATCATCAAACCAACATACTTTAAATTGTATTTGTTTATTTGGTGTTATTAGTTGTTCAATAATTGAATATTTTTCATATTTTGGATTATTTTTTATTAAAGGTTCTATTGATTCTAATACCTCTTTTACTGCTTGAAAAAAATTACTATCTGTAGGGCAATTGCTCTTTTTTAATTTTTCTAATGTATTTTGAATGAAGTTCATATTTTATCCTTGATTTTATAACACATATTATAACACTTTTGGTATAATAAACAATGCAAAAAAAACAAAATATAACAGAATTTTTTGAAGAAAATCAACAATGCCCATATTTTGATGATAGAAAATCAGATACTCTATATAAATATATGGAATATTGTGATGTAGCTACACAAAATGAGATGTTAAAAAGAGGCTGGAGACGATTTGGTAAAATCCAATTTGTACCACTTTGTAAAGATTGTAATGACTGTAAAACAGTAAGAATTGATATAAAAAAATACAAATTTTCAAAAAGTGATAAAAGAATATTAAATAAAAACAAAGATATAGAAGTTTATGTTCAAGAACCAACACTTAGTATTGACCATATAAATTTATTTAACAAATACCATAAACATATGAGTGCAAAAAAACAATGGAAAGAAAATGAAATTGATCCTGGTGAATACCACTCATCTTATGTAGATGGTGCAGGAGAGTTTGGAAAAGAGATTTTATATTTTTTAAATGGTAAATTAATCTGTGTTGCTTTATGTGATATGAACCAAGAAGCACTATCTAGTGTATATTGTTATTATGATCATGATTATGAAAATAGATCTTTAGGTAAATTTTCAATTTTAGCTCAAATATCTATGGCAAAACAAGCAAATGTTCCTTATTTATTTTTAGGATATTGGATAAAAGATCATTACTCTATGGGATATAAAGAAAATTATGCACCATTTGAGGTGTTGCAAAATAGACCATCTATGGATGAAGAGTGTATATGGGAGACTTATGAAAAATAGTATAGTAGTAACAGGTGGAGGAACTGGTGGGCATCTTAGTGTAGCTAGATCACTTATATATGAGTTTAAATCTCGTGGATTTGATGTGATATTTATAGGTTCAACTAAAGGTGCTGATAAAGCTTGGTTCCAAAATGAACCAAAACTTAAAAAAGCATATTTTTTAGATACCAAAGGTGTGGTAAATCAAGGAAAACTTGGAAAAATAAAATCACTTTTTATGATACTAAAAGCTATGGTAAAAGTTTTAAATATATATAAAGAACATAATGTAAGTAAAGTAATAAGTGTTGGTGGGTTTTCTGCAGCACCTGCAAGTTTTGCGAGTATTTTTTCTAAAGTTGATTTTTATATACATGAACAAAACTCAGTTATGGGTAAACTAAATCAAATTACATCAAAATTTGCAAAAGAGGTTTTTAGCTCTTATGATAAAACAAGTCCTATAAAAGATTATCCAATAAATCAAGAGTTTTTTAAATACCAAAGAGTAAGAAATGAAATAAAAACTATCATATTTTTAGGTGGTAGCCAAGGTGCTGTTGCTATTAATAATTTTGCTCTTAAAATTGCTCCATTATTAAAACAAAAAAATATAAATATAATCCATCAAGCTGGTAAAAATGATTATGCAAGGGTAAAAGATGAATATAAAAAATTAAATATAGAAGTAGATGTATTTGATTTTACTACAAATATACTAGAAAAGATGAATAAGGCAGATTTTGCTATAAGTAGAAGTGGAGCTAGTACACTATGGGAGCTAAGTGCTTTAGGACTACCTACACTTTATATACCTTTTCCTTATGCTGCTGCAAACCATCAATACTTTAATGCAAAATTTTTACTTGATGATGGATTGTGTTTACTAAAAACTCAAGAGCAATTAGATGAAAATGTACTAGAAGAGATATTTAACTTAGATATATCTTCTGTTAGCTCAAAACTTATAAATTCTATTAAAAAAGATGGTGTGAAACTAATAGTAGATAAGATTTTAGAAAGTTAAATATTTTGACAAATAAAAATTATTTTGATATAATTACTGCATTGAGAAACATGGTTTTATCTTTGGGAGTGATTACCCAAAAGTAAAGACACTGAAAAAGGGTAGAGAATTTATCTCTACCCTTTTTTTGTGGGTAGTGTTGGGTGGGAGTGTCTAAACTAGGAAAAACCATGAATCTCAAAATGGTGGTATTTATAAAAATACTTTAATATCTCATTTTCCATTTTATCAAGTGGAAGCTTTATCACATCTTTAAATTGGCTATTATTAAATGTTCTTTGTCTTTTTGCAAGTTGTGCTGTTGCAATACTAACTTTGCTTATAGCTTGAGATTTTGTAATTTTACTATCAAAATATTCTAAAGCCTCTTTTATACCTATACTTTTCATAGATGTATGTTCTCTTGTATAGTTATTTATTAAAAAACAAACTTCATTTAAAAGTCCAGATTCAAACATAATATTTGTTCTTTGTTCTATCCTTTTTCTTAAAAGTTCCCTATCCCAAGTGATCTCAAAAAGTTGAATATCTTTTATAATAGGTTTTGCAGGATTGTTTTTAAAATACTCACTTGGCTTTTGCTTTGTGATTAGATATACACTTAATGCTTTTTCTATTCTATATATATCATTTGGTTTTATATTTTGCATATACTCTTCATCAATCCTACTCATATATTCATATAACTCTTGTGGTGTAAAATTTTGAAGTTTCTCTTTTATAATATTAGCAATA
>Ga0256828_1000560_pt1 | contig 24478 bp, 18 predicted proteins | sample CV88metaG_FD_185993 | JGI IMG/M metagenome (GOLD analysis project Ga0256828, IMG submission 185993) | Hydrothermal vent microbial communities from East Pacific Rise, Pacific Ocean - CV88 | ecosystem: Environmental > Aquatic > Marine > Hydrothermal vents | place: Pacific Ocean: East Pacific Rise...
AAAAATTCAAAATCCAAAATTTATAAAAGTTTATTTGTTATATTAGCAATATCTTTAACAGTAGGTTGTACTCCAACTGATGATGATACAAATACGACTACAACAGTTGTAGATAATAATCCTTCACAACAGCAAGAACAACAAGATGGTACTTCTAATAATAATGGTTCAGCAAATGATAATAGTACTAATAATGGAGGAGAGATAGCCTCTTTTGATGTAAATAATATAGATTTAAGTAGATGTACCATTTGGGATGGAGAGTATATTAGTTCAGACAAAACAGTAGTAGAGGGATGTTATAAGGTTACAGGAACAATTACTGTATATGGTGGTGCTACTTTAACTATAAATCCAGGAAGTATATTGATATTTGATAGTGATAGTTATTTGTATGTTGGAGGTACATTAAAAGCAGTTGGAACTTCTGAAAAACCTATTGTTTTTACAGGTTTGGAAAAGACACCTGGATACTGGAGAGGAATTTGGATGAGTAACTCTACTAATTCAGAAAATGAACTCTCTAATGTTTTAGTTGAATATGCAGGTGATAATTCCAATTGTGGTAATGTGGATATTAGTGGGAGTCGTGTAAAAATTACAGATAGTACATTTAGATATAGTGGAAATGATGGATTTTGTGTAGATGGTTACTCTAATGTATCAGATTTTCAAAGAGTTACATCAGTATATAATACTGACTCAGCAGGAGAAATTCATCCAAGTATTTTAGGTGCAATAGATAGTGAGAGTAATTTTACAGAAAATACAAAAAATTATTTAACAATGACTGGTGGAAATATAGATAGAGATGCCACATGGAAAGAGTTAAGTGTACCTGTATTTGTAGATGATACAGTACAAATTGAGGATGGAACTACTCTTACAATTAATGCAGGTGCTAGTTTTGTTTTTAATTCTGGTACTAAATTTAATGTTTATGGTACACTAAAAGCTATAGGAAGTGGAATGTCAGATGCTACTATGAGTACTCAAGAGCAGTTAGAAAATAATATAACAGAAAATCCAATATTATTTACAGGTGCAGAGCAGATACCAGGTTATTGGGATGGTATTGAATTTTACTACTCTGATAGTGTAGAGAATGAGTTATCACATGTAATTGTTGAGTATGGTGGTAGTGATAATAACTATGCAAATGTTAAAGTAGCAAATAGTAGTAGATTAAAAGTTAGTGATTGTACCTTTAGATATAGTGAAAATGATGGTTTTTATGTAGATGGATATTCAGATATTGATAGATTTGATAGAGTAACTTCTACATTAAATAGCAAATCAGCAGGAAAAGTTCATCCAAAAATCTTAAATATTATAAATAGTAGTAATGATTTTAGTGGTAATACAAAAGATTATTTAACTGTAATGAGTGGAACGGTAGAAAATAATGCAATTTGGTATCCTCTAAATGTACCTACTATGTTTATAGGTAATGTTGATATTGATAGTGGGGCTACTTTGACAATTCAAGCAGGTACTAATATGAAGTTTGACTCTTCAGCTTTAGAGATTAATGGTGTGATAAAAGCTATAGGAACAGTTAATAATCCAATTACTTTTACAGGTTCTCAGAATGTAGCAGGACAATGGAGAGGGATTTATTTTTATCTATCAGATAGTACTGAAAATGAGATAGCATATTGTGATATATCTTATGGTGGTAGTCAAAGAAGTGAGGGGAATATATATGTAGGACAAGCTTCTCGTGCAAATATTCATGATAATGTTATTACTAATAGTGGTGCTTATGGTGTAAGTGTATTTTCTTCTTTACCAAATCCAATTAATAGTGATGTAGAGAGTAGTAATACATTTTCTAATAATGCAAGAGGAAATGTAAATATAGAATAATAATTTACTCAGAGCCTTTTTTGGCTTTGTAATTTTTTGATTTTCTCCTTTATTGTTTAGCCCTTTATCAAATAGGGCTAAATATCTTTTTGTATAATTCCTTATGAAATTTTATCGTATATATATAGAACTAACAAATATATGTGGACTTAGATGTTCATTTTGTCCTACAAAAAATAGACCTACTACTACTATGGATTTAAAATTTTTTGAAAAAGTTATTCAGCAGATACAACCATTTACCAAAGAGATAGCTTGTCATGTAGTTGGTGACCCTTTGACTCTAAGTAATCTATATGAGTATTTAGAGATTATTTATAAATATAATATAAAAGCTATACTTACAACTAGTGGATATTTTATAAAAAATCATACTACAGATACCCTTTTTCATCCAGCAGTAAAACAGATAAATATATCTTTAAATGCTTTTAATAAAAATGATATAGCTTTGTCATTTGATAAGTATATGGAGCCTATATTAAATCTCTGTTATCAAAAGCTACAACAGCAAAAGGAGATATTTATAAATCTTCGTATGTGGAATTTGGATAATATTATGAGTGAGAGGGATTTTAATCAGCAGATTTTTGATAAACTCTCACTATTTTTTAATATAGAGCTAGATTTAAATAGTATAAATCCAAAAGAGATTAAAACTATTAGGCTTGAAAATAAGATACTATTACATTTTGATAACTATTTTGAGTGGCCTTCTATGCAAAATCCTATATATGGTCATGGTAGATGTTTGGGGCTTAGTTCTCATATTGCTATTTTGGCAAATGGGGTTGTGGTGCCTTGTTGTTTAGATAGTGAAGGGGTTATAAATTTGGGTAATTTATATAATGAAAAGTTAATAGATATACTAAATAAAGATATAACAGTAGATATGAGAAATGGTTTTAGAGAATTAAAATGTACTCAAGAGCTATGTCTAAGATGTAGTTACAAAGATAGATTTAAGGAGAGTAGTTGAAAAAAGCATTAATTTTAATGAATATGGGTGGTGCAAATAGTATAGATGAGGTAGAGATGTTTTTGCGAAATATGTTTGCAGATAAAAATATACTACCTATGAATAGATATCTAAGAGCCTTTATTGGAAATATTATAGTCAATAAAAGATTAGATGAGGTCAAAGAGAATTTTCAAAAATATTTAGGTGGAAAATCTCCTCTATTAGATATAACCAATAAGCTTATTAATAAGTTAGAGAGTAAACTAGATATGCCAATAGTACCAGTTATGCGTTATGTTCCTCCATTTGCTTCTGATGCTCTTGCTAAGTTTAAAGCTGATAATATAGATGAGTTAATTCTTTTTCCTATGTATCCACAATACTCCACAACAACAACCCTCTCATCTATAGAGGATATAGAGATTAGATGTAAAGAGTTAGATTATAATCCTAAAATAACAGTAATAGAGCCATATTATGATAACTATAACTATATAGCACTAATAGCCAAAAAGATTATAAAAGCTATAGAGGGCAAAGATACAAAAGAGTATGATTTAATACTATCAGCACATGGATTGCCTATGAGTATTATAAAAAATGGTGACCCATATGAAAAACAGATAGAGGCAAATCTATCAGCACTAAAAATATATCTACACCAAAAAGGAGTAGAGTTTCATAAGATAAAGTTAGCCTACCAATCAAAAGTAGGAAAATCAGCATGGTTAGAGCCTAATCTATCTGATGTACTTAGAAATCCAACCAATAAAAAAGTAATAATCTATCCACTATCCTTTACAATAGATAACTCTGAGACTATTTTTGAATTAGGTATTGAACACAAAGAGATAACAGATAAAATTGGATATGAGGATTATATAGTAGTGCCTTGTTTTAATAATGATAATGAGTTTGTAGATTTGATTGTGGGACTTATAAAATGAAAACTGTAACCAAAGAGTATATAGCAACCTATGAGATAAAAAAATCAAAATTTATAGCTCATCTTGTTCCTATAGAAGAGTTTGATGGACTTCAAGATAAACTTAGAGCCAAACATCCAAAATCCAGACATGTAGTGTATGCTTTGCGTTATCTAAATGAGTTTGACCAGATAGTAGAAAATCTATCAGATGATGGAGAACCAAAAGGCTCATCAGCTCAACCTGCTCTAAATGTCCTAAGAGGTGAAGAGATGATAAATGTAGCTGTAGTTATAGTCCGATATTTTGGTGGGATAAAACTAGGAATTGGTGGGTTAGTTAGAGCTTATGGAAATGCAGTCAAAGAGGTAATAGCCTCTGCTAATACTATAATTTATGAAAAAATGTTAAAATATGATTTTAAAACAACTTATAGTGATATTCAAAAGATAGAGTATATATTAAATAAATTAGAGATTAATAATATAAAAAGAGAATTTTTAAATAATGGAGTAGAGTGGAGTATATCTACAACTCAAAATCAGATAGATAGATTAAAAGGAGAAATAGAGTGCATGAGATAGTAAATACTATAGTTAATATAGTGGGAGATATGGGTTATATAGGTATATTTATTATGATGTTTTTAGAAAGCACATTTTTCCCTTTTCCTAGTGAAGTGGCTATGATACCTGCTGGATATTTAGCTTCAAAAGGTGATATGAATTTGTATATAGCTATTTTAGTGGGAGTCGGTGGTTCTTTGTTTGGAGCTTTATTTAATTACTATTTGGCTAAATATTATGGACGAAAAGCTGTAATAAAATTTGGTAAATATTTCTTTTTTGATGAACAAAAACTTGAAAAGATGGAGAGATTTTTTTATAAGCATGGTTCATTTTCAACTCTTACTAGTCGTCTAATCCCTGGTATTAGACAGTTTATATCTCTACCTGCTGGACTATCAAAAATGCCATTAACCCCTTTTGTAATTTATACTACAATAGGTGCTGGTGTATGGGTTATTGTTTTAACACTTTTGGGTTATATTATTGGAGAAAACCAAGAGCTTATTAATGAGTATTTACATCAGATTGTTATAGCTACTTTGGTTATTATAGCTTTTGCTACACTTATTTATAGTTGGTTTCAAAAAAGAAAATCAACACAAAAAACTTAAGAAGAGATTGGTACAATGCCACTAAAAGTTTAAAGGTACTATTAAGTTGAATACAACAGAAAGAATTAAACAGATATTAGAAAATAGAATATTAGTAATAGATGGTGCAACAGGTACACAGATACAAAACCTAGATATTTCATCAGAGGCTTGGCTAGATGAAAATGGAGTATCTCAAGAGGGGTGTAATGAACTATTAAATGCCTCAGCACCTAATTTAATGCAAGAGGTTCATAATGCTTATGCAAAAGCTGGGGCAGATATGATTAAAACCAATACTTTTGGTGCTATGCCTTGGGTACTTGATGAGTATGGTATGGGTCATAGAGCTTATGAACTCTCTAAAAAAGGTGCCAAGATTGTCAAAGAGATTTGTAATAAATACTCCACACCAGATGAGCCTAGATTTGTATTAGGTTCAATAGGACCAGGAACCAAGCTTCCCTCTTTGGGACATATCCATTATAATGAGATGTTTGAGGGATATACTACTACAGCTTTGGGGCTTATTGATGGTGGGTGTGATGTCTTTTTACTAGAGACTTGTCAAGACCCATTGCAGATAAAATCAGCTATTCATGGGTGTCAAGAGGCAAATAGAAAAAGAGGTACAGATTTACCTATTATGGTTTCAGTTACTATTGAGTTAAGTGGAACTATGCTTATTGGAACTGATGCTACTACTATTGTGACTATATTGGAGCCATTTGATATTCTCTCTTTGGGCTTTAATTGTGGAACAGGACCTGACCAAGTAAAAAAACATCTCAAAACTCTAAGTGAGCTATGCAATATCCCAATATCGGTTCACGCCAACGCAGGACTTCCTCAAAATAGAGGAGGATATACCTACTATCCTATGGGACCAAGGGAGTTTACAGATAAACAGCTAGAGTTTACCGAGTTTGATGGAGTTAGCTTTTTGGGTGGTTGTTGTGGTACAACTCCTCAACATATCCATGCACTAAAAAAGGCAGTCAAAGATATAAAACCAAAAAAGCCAACAGGTTCAATAGAGCCATCTATCGCTTCACTATTTAATAGTACTGAGCTATTTCAAAAACCAGCCCCTTTACTTATAGGAGAGAGAAGTAATGCCACAGGTTCAAAGGCTTTTAGAGAGTTAATTTTAGCTAGTGATTATGAAGGGACTCTCACAGTAGCCCAAGCCCAAGTAAGAGATGGCGCACATTGCTTGGATGTAAATGTAGAGTTTGCAGGTAGAGATGGGGCAAAAGATATGAGAGCTGTTATGGAGCTTTATAATCAAAAAATCCCAATTCCTCTAATGCCTGATGCTACTAGAGTTAATACTATGGAGGAGGCTCTAAAGTGTATTGGTGGAAAGCCAATTATAAACTCTGTTAACCTAGAAGATGGAGAGAGAAAATTAGATGCTATATGTAAATTATCAAAAAAGTATGGAACAGCACTTGTCTGTTTGACTATTGATGAAAAGGGTATGGCAAAAACTACAGAGGATAAGCTAAGAATTGCCGAGAGAATATATGATTTGGCAGTTAATCGTCATGGCATTGACCCAAGAAATCTAATATTTGATATGTTAACTTTTACTGTTGGTTCAGGAGATGAGGAGTATAGATACGCCGCCGTTGAGACGCTAAATGCTATAAAAGAGCTACACAAAAGACATCCAGAGGTTGGCTCAACCCTAGGACTTTCCAATATCTCATTTGGACTTGATAAAAATGCTAGAATATTTTTAAACTCTGTATTTTTGCACCACTGTATCCAAGCAGGAATGACAAGCGTAATTATTAATGTAAAACATATAGTACCACTTGCAAAGATGAGTAAAGAGGATATTGATATATGCGAAGAGTTGCTTTTTTCTCCTGATAATAACTCTCTATTTAAGTTTATAGAACACTTTTCAGACAAAACTGTAGAGGATAACTCCACAGATGAAGAGTATGAGGCTATGAGTACAGAAGAGAAAATTGCCAAACTCTTACTAGATGGAGATAAAGATAGAATGATACCTCTAGTAGAAGAGGCAAGGCACGAGATAAATCCTGATACTATAGTCAATGAGATACTAATAGATGCTATGAAAGTAGTTGGAGAGCTATTTGGAAGTGGACAGATGCAACTACCTTTTGTTCTCCAATCAGCAGAGACCATGAAAGCTACAGTGGACTATCTAAATCCATATCTAACCAAACAAGAAAAAGAGACCGATACCACTTTAGTTATTGGTACAGTCAAAGGTGATGTGCATGATGTGGGTAAAAACCTTGTGGATATTATTCTCTCAAATAATGGATTTAAGGTTATAAATATTGGTATAAAAACAGAGCTACAGCAGTATCTTGATGTAATGAAAGAGAAACAAATCCAAGCTATAGGAATGAGTGGACTGTTGGTAAAATCAACAGCCGTTATGAGAGATAATCTTCAAACTATGGCAGATATGGGTATAGAGATACCTGTGCTTTTGGGTGGGGCTGCATTGACTAGAAGTTTTGTAGATGATTTTTGTCGCCCAATATATAAAGGACCAATATTTTACTGCCGTGATGCTTTTGATGGAGTTATAGCTATGAGCAGGATTGAAAAATACAATGCCGACCCATCAGTGGGACTTGATACCCGACTTGCTGGAGATATGACAGAGAGGGTAGAAAAGGTAGAAAAAGAGGTTATCATTCCACCATTAGCAGAGATAGAGATGCCTCCACCTGTTGATATTCCAACTCCACCATTTTGGGGTAGAAGAGTTCTTCAAAAAGATGATTTGGATTTAGAAATGGTTTTTGATTGGGTCAATAAACGAAGTGTTATAAAAATGCACTGGGGTTATAAATCCAAAGGTATGAGCAAAGAGGAGTACCAAAAACTATTAGATGAGAAAGTACACCCTGCTTATGATAGACTAAAAAGAGAGTTTATAGATAAAGGGTTGTTTGAACCAACTATTATATATGGATACTATCCATGTAGAAGCAATGACCAAGAGCTATATATCTTTGATAAGAGTAGAGGGTGGAATATAGATAGCAATGCCAATAGAGAGCCATTTGAAGAGATAAAAGATAGAGCCATAGCCAAATTTAGTTTCCCAAGACAGAGAAGAAAACCATATAGAGCATTGAGTGATTTTTTTAGACACAATAGAGATGATATTATAGCCCTAACATGTGTAAGTGCAGGAGAAAAATTCTCTAAATATGAAAAAGAGTTATATGAAGCTGGTAAGTATCTGGAATATAATATGGTACATGGCTTTTCTGTAGAGTTAGCCGAAGCCTTAGCTGAAATTGCCCATAAACAGATACGAATGGATTTAGATATTCTAAGAGAAGATGAAGGAGCAACGCTAAAAGATGTACGAATGAACCGATATAGAGGAGCTAGATACTCATTTGGTTATCCTGCATGTCCAGATTTGGAGCAGAGTCGAGAGCTATTTGATATACTCAAACCTGAAGATTTTGGGATAGAGCTTAGTGAGACATTTCAGATACACCCTGAACAGAGTACGACGGCTTTGGTGGTTCATCATCCCAAAGCTACTTATTATGGGGTTTAATATATTTTCATAGGGATAAAATCCTCTTCTTTTAATTCTTCTAATAGGATTTTATCCTCTTCTAGTATCTTAAAAATCTCTCTCCATTTATTGTCAGAAAAGTTATGAGTATGCTTTAGCCATAGGGAGTTATTTTTGGGATTTCCATTGGCTTGTGTATTTTGGGTTATATGGGCTACTTGTCTAAATCTACATGCTCCATAACAGCCTGTTCTTGTTATTTTGATACGATTTTTTCCCTTATTTAGCCCCATCTCTTTTAGTAACTCTCTTAGGTGTGTTGCTTTGTCTGTTTTGGAGGCTTTAGCACATCTCTCTCCGTTACAAATAAATATCATACTTTTGTAGTGCATAATAGGTCGGTTTGGGTCATAATCTTTTGGTTTACACTCATATCCCTCTACTACCTCTTGACCCATCTCATTTATTTTTGTTTTACTATTCACTTTTGCCCCTTAGAACATCCAATACATTAGTAGCATATGAACCTTTTGGTAGATAGAAACTTAGCTCATAGTGAGCTTTTTCCTCTATATAGTTTCTCTTTATATCCTCTACAAATATCCAAGCGTATCTTCTAGCACCATTTTCACCTATTGGTGTATCGTATTTGGACTCTATCTCTCCTGCTATTTTATCGCTTCGGCTTACTCTTTTTCCTGATAAAAGCCCTGTGGGGGATATATCTCTATCTATAAATCTTTGTGCTTCATTTTCTAAACTCTCTAATTCAAATACTCTTCCATATGGATAGTGCATCATCAAATCACCCTCTAGTAGTTTAAAAAAGTGTGGCTGTTTTTTTATACCTTTTAGTGAGTCTTTTGGTAGATTTAGTATTATCTCAACCTCACCCTCTGAAAAACTCTCTAAGAGTATAGATAACTCTATTCGTTTGGATAACCAGCTATTAAATAGATAACTCTGATAAGCATTTAGTAGAAATGTTTTGGTTTTACGGTTTCGTATTTTGAGTTTTCCCTCTACTATATCTCTACCCTCTTGATAGTTTTTGCCATCGTTTCCAAATCTTTGGTTTCCAAAATAGTTTGGTACTCCATATTTTTTTATCCATTTGAGTGTAGAGTCTAGTTTATCTTTTTGAATGCCTAAAACTTTTTTGAGTCTGATTTTAAAATGGTTGCCTTTTAGGTGTCCTACTCTGATTTTATTATTGTGTCTTTGGATACTTAGGATTTTGATTTTATCATGAGTGAAATTTTTTAATCTCTCTTCATTTCCTCTAGCTAATATAGATATATACTGCATTGTCATAGCGTGTTTATCTTTGAGTCCTGCATAACCTATATCTTTGGTTTTTATATTTAGGTATCTAGCTATAGCTCCTATCATCTCCCAAGTTGTCATATCTTTTTTGCGAATATGCAAAATAAGGTGTTCTCCTGATTGCGTAAACTCATATAGTGGTATTTCACTCACTACAAAATCTCTAGGAGATGGATTAAAGAGAAAATCATTATCTACTTTTAGTGGGTATAGTTGTTTTATTTTACTCATATTGCGTCGGCTACCTTTGAGTATAGATTTAAAAGCTCTAACTGAGCATCATATTTATATATATCTTGGTCTAGCTCTCTTACTTTTAGATTATTATATACTATTTGTGTATCATATGAAGTTCTATCTCCTGCTTTTTCTAAACCTTGTGCTATACTTAACATACTTGCATAGTTTTTAGCATCATCTATTGATAGGGCTATCTTTTTGTCTATAATCTCTAGTCTCTTTTTAATTAGATTGTACTCATTAGCTACCTTTTTTTTCTGTTCATCTAGTGAGATTTTGGCATTTAGATAATCTATTTGAGATGACTCAATATCACGATATGAGTTTATATCTATAGGCATAGATACCCTAAATCCATATGTATAATAGGTTGTCTTTATAGGTGCATTTGCAAATAGTGGGTTTTTGTCCTCATCTATATATCTACCTGTAATAGAGAGTTCTGGTAGATATTTTGTCCATGTCATATATTTATTATGTCTTTTCTCTTCTACTTTAAACTTATCTCTTTGAATCTCTAGCTGGTTGTTCTCATATCTAGTTTTGTCTATCATGCCAAAATGTGGTAACTCTATTTTATTTGGCTCTTTATCACTTAGCAAAGCAAAATCATTTTTTAGTTTTACTTTTTGTATCTCTAGCTCTAGTTTGGAAGTGATGTCTTGATTTCTTTTGAGCAATGCTCTATCATACAAAGTTCTATTGCTCAGTCCTGCTTCATAACTCTGCTTTTGTATCAATATATCCAACTCATCATTTTTAATCAAAAACTCAAATTTTTGTATTTGCAAATCAATCTTTTTTAGATTAAAAAGTATTCCCAATGCTTGAGTAATAAGTCCTCTTCTTTTTAGTTCTATATCTATTTTGTTTGCATTACCTAAAGCTTTTGCATATTTGACAGCTTCCCATATTCCACCCATTTTAAAAATTGGTTGGTCAACAGATATTACAAATTGACCTGTATCTGTAATATCATCAAACTGAGTAGAATAACTCTTTGAGTACTGTACTCTAATGGGATTTATCCATGACTTTTCTAATTTTGATGCTTGTATCTCTACCTGTTTTTTTTGAGCATCTATTAACTTAGTTTGATTATCAGATAGTACATCTACTAGCTCATTTGAAGCCAATAAATATACAGAAATACTAGATAGTAGAAATAGCTTTTTCAAACCGTTTAAACCCCTCATCTATCTCCTCTTTTGTAATAGTTAGTGATGGCAAAAATCGCACAGTATTTCGACCTGCTTTTAGTACTATAACTCTTTGAGCCATAGAGTTTTTCATAACAGATGATACTATATTAGCATCTTTTGCTCTAAGCCCTCTCATCAAACCTAAACCAACCTCTTTGTCAAATAGATTGCTATATCTATTGGCTATATCTTTTAGTTTTGTCTCAAAATATATAAGTGTCTCATGCAATCTTCCACTATTATATAAATCACTCAAAACCTCCAAAACAGCTAGACCAGCTCTAGTGCTTAGATAGTTACCTCCAAAGGTACTTCCATGGTCTCCTGCAGTTAATATATCTTTGTGTTTTGTCATAACAGCACCAATAGGCACACCACCACCTAAACCTTTTGCCATAGTGATAATATCTGGTTCTATCTCATAAAGGTTACTTGCCAACATCTCACCTGTTCTATAGATACCTGTTTGAACCTCATCAACAATTAATAAAACTTTTTGCTCTTTTAAAAATGAAGCTAACTTTTGTACCTCATCTTTATCAAATGGTTGTACTCCACCTTCACCTTGGACTAGCTCTATAAGTACAGCTACAGTCTCATTATCAATAGAGTTATATATATCACCTATACTATTGACATATGAAAAACCATCAGGATATGGAGAGAAGCTTGGAGTATGAAAACTCTCTTGACCTGTTGCTTTTACTGTTGTAATAGTTCTTCCATGAAAAGAGTGTTCTAGTGTGATTACTTTGTATCTCTTTTTATTAAACTGAGTTTCTCCATATTTTCTAGCTATTTTTATAGCACCCTCATTAGCTTCAGCTCCAGAGTTTGCAAAAAATATAGCTCCACTATAGTTACTAAGCTTACAAATCTGCTCGGCTAACTTGGCTTGTGGTTCTATTACTTGAAGATTGGATATATGTATAATCTTTTTTGCCTGTTCACAAATAGCATTAACTAATGTCGGGTTATTGTGTCCTACACTATTGACTGCTATTCCTGAAGCAAAATCTATATAATCAACTCCATTCTCATCAAAGAGAGTCGAACCCTCTCCATGAGTAAAATTTGTATAATCTCTTGCATAAGTTTGAAGTACAAACTCTTTGTCTAACTGCTCTAAATTCATTATATTCCTTATATTGACTTGTGTGTTTCATCTGTTAGATGTTCAAATTTGAGCTTTCCACCACCTAAGAGATGAAAATGTAGATGTTTTATCTCTTGACCACCATCATCGCCATTGTTTGTTATAAGTCTATATCCACTTTTGTCCACACCTATAGTTGTAGCAACCTCTTGAATAAATGGTGTCATCTTTGCCATAATATCAGCAGAGACATCCTGAAAACACTCCACATGCTCTTTTGGAATAATCAAAATATGCACAGGTGCTTTTGGATACATATCATGAAAAGCTACAAATTCATTATTTTCTAAAACTTTATTACTTGGAATTTCATTATTGGCTATCTTACAAAAAATACACATTGTTTCTCCTCGGGTAAAAAATATTGCAAGATTATATCACATTCCATCCCACTATTTAGTATATTTTGGATAAAATCTCACAAATTATAAGATAATTGAATAGAGGCTATTTTGAAAGAGTTAGAAGATAAAATATCCCAAGCAAAATCGCTTGAGGAGTTGGAAAAAATTCGTATTGAGATTTTTGGTAAAAAAGGAGCATTGGCTAAAGAGTTTGCAAAACTCAAAGATATACCAGGACCAGAAAAAAAAGCCTTTGCAGAGGGTTTAAACAAGAAAAAAAGTTATCTCCAAAAACTTTATGATGAAATTTATGATTCTATAAAAAAAGAAGAGATAGAAAAATTATTGAAATCAGAAGCTATTGATGTATCTTTATATAGTAACCTAGAAGCAAAAGGTGCTTTGCATCCTGTAATGGAGACTATGGATAAAATTATTGATTATTTTATAGCTTTAAACTTTGCTGTAGAAGATGGACCAAAGATAGAAGATGATTTTCATAATTTTGAAGCATTAAACTTGCCAAAAAATCACCCAGCAAGAGATATGCAAGATACTTTTTTTTGTAAAGATGGTGGAGTACTTAGAACACATACATCACCCGTACAGATTAGAACTATGTTAAAACAAAAACCACCTATTAGAATGATAGCACCAGGTGCTGTTTTTAGAAAAGATTATGATTTAACTCATACACCTATGTTTCATCAAGTAGAGGGATTAGTTGTTCAGAATAAAGGTGAAGTAAGTTTTGCAAATCTAAAATCTATATTATCAAACTTTTTAGTTTATATGTTTGGAGATGTAGAAGTTAGATTTAGACCTAGTTTTTTTCCTTTTACTGAACCATCAGCAGAGGTTGATATATCTTGTATCTTCTGTCAAGGTAAAGGATGTAGAGTATGTTCAAATACAGGTTGGTTAGAGGTACTTGGCTGTGGTATTGTTGACCCTAATGTATTTGATGCTGTAGGGTATAAAAATGTTAGTGGTTACGCATTTGGTTTAGGCGTTGAAAGATTTGCAATGCTATTACACAAAATTCCTGACCTTAGAATGCTATTTGAAGGAGATATAAGACTATTGGAGCAATTTAGATGATAGTTACTAGAACTTGGTTAAATAATTTTATAGATATAAGTGAAGTAAGCAATGAAAGACTTTATGAGACATTTAATGATATTGGATTAGAAGTTGATAGTATAAAAACCTATTCTATACCATCAAAAGTTGTAATAGGAAAAATCGTTTCATGTCAAAAACACCCTGATGCAGACAAATTAAGTCTTTGTCAAATTGATGTAGGGAATGAGATTTTACAGATTGTTTGTGGAGCTAAAAATGTAGTAGATGCTGAATTTGTAGCAGTTGCTACTATTGGAGCAAAACTTGGAGATAATTTTGAAATCAAACCTACAAAACTGCGTGGGGTTGAAAGTAATGGTATGGTATGTTCAGCTTCTGAACTTGGATTACCTAATATTGGCGATGGAATTATGATATTAGATGATAGTATCGGTGAACTTGTCGTAGGAAAAGAGTTAAATGAGTATCCCAAAGTTGCTGATACAGTTATAGAGTTAGAACTTACTGCAAATAGAGGTGATTGTTTAAGTATCCATGGAGTTGCTAGAGATATTAGTGCAAAATTGGATATACCTCTAAACAATTTGGAGTATGAAAATAATGATAAAATCAAAATAGGATTAGCTAGAGTAGCAGAGTTAAAAACAGATGGTCCAATTATGGGTGCATTGAAATATACTATGGCTGATATAGATGAACTACATACATCTTGTATTATAGCTTTGAGATTGGCTTTTATAGATGCTCTACAAAACAATCATTTGGATAATATAGTACAATATACTATTCATACTACAGGAGTTATTATTCGTGCGTATGATGTTTCAAATATGATAAGTGGAGATGGAGATAAAATTACAATATCTACTACTACACAAGATAATGTTACTTATATTAAAGCAAATGGAAAAGAGTTATCAATATTAGGAGTAAATCATAATAGTGAAGCTATAGCTCATGATAATGCTACAAAAGTACTATTTGAAGCTAGTTATATCAATCCTATTATATTAACTAATGCTGTAGCTGATAAAAAACTTGAAACAGATGAACTATATTATAATACATCAAGAGGAAGTGAACCTGATTTATCTATTGGAATTAAATATTTAACATATTTACTTGAAAACTATAATGAGTGTAACTTCTTTGATGGTGTTATTAGTTTGGATGATGAGAGTGAAAACAGAGTTATTACTGTTAATAATAATGAAGTATCAAATATAATAGGGAAAGAGGTTGATAAATCAAAAATATTAAATATATTAACTGCACTTGGATTTAGAGTTCAAAGTTCAGCAGAAGATGCTTTTGGAGTAACTGTTCCAAAATTTAGACATGATATAGAAAATATCCAAGATATAACAGAAGAGATAGTCCGTATTATAGGTATAAATAATATAGAAGCACAACCTTTAAAATTTGTAGAAGCATCAAGAATAAATGTTACAGCTAATAAATATTATATTAAAAAAGCAATAAGACAAAGAGCTATAGCAACATCTTTTTATGAGACTATATCTTATGCGTTTACAGATAAGTCTTTATTAGAAAAATATAACTTTCCTATTGTAAAAGAGGAATTAGATATTATTAATCCAATAACAGAAGATTTAAATACACTTAGAACCACCATTTTAATAAATCTATTAAATGCTGTAAAAAGAAATGTAAATTATTCAAAAAAATCAATAGCACTATTTGAAATTGGAACAATTTTTGATGAAAATCGTAATGAAAAAGATGTATTGGCACTTATATTTTCTGGTCAAAAAGAGAGTGAAAATGTAACAAATAGTGGAAAACCTAATGCTATTGATTTTGAAACATTTACAAAAAAATTATCATCTATATTAGGAAATTTTGAATTAAGAGCAGGAACAGAACAAAATAGTTTAGTTCATCCATATCAATCTGCTGATATTATTATAGATAATGAAGTTTGTGGATTTATTTCAAAATTACATCCAACAGTTGCTGATGAGTTTGATTTACCTACATCTTTTATTGCTGAAATATCTTTTAACTCATTAATTCCTAAACATATTAATGCACATAATATATCCAAATTTCAAGGTGTTTATAAAGATTTAAGTTTAGTAATAGACAAAAATTTACCTTATAATCAAGTAGCAACAGCAATAAAACAGATAGATTTACCTCTACTAAAAAAATTCTATCCTATAGATATTTATGAAGATGAAACACTAAAAGAGCAAAAGAGTTTAACAATTCGTCTATTTATTCAATCCCAAGAGGGTACGCTAGAGGATAAGGATATAGAAAATACGGTAAATCAAATTATCCATACACTCCAAGAGCAATATGGTGCAACATTAAGATGAAAATAGTAAAAATATCAAAATGCTCTAAATCTTTTGATTTAGAGTGTAGGAGTATAGCACCAGATAAATCTATATCTCATCGATGTGCAATGTTTTCTTTATTAAGTGACCAAACTTCAACAATCAAAAATTTTCTTTTGGGTGAAGATACATTAGCATCTCTATCTATAGCAGAACAACTTGGTGCTACAATAAATAGAGATGGAGGAGATATAACAATAACTCCTCCTAAAAATTTAAAAGAACCTGAAAATATTCTTGATTGTGGTAATGCAGGAACAGCAATGCGTCTATATGCTGGTCTTTTATCTGGATTTGATGGATTATTTATTTTAACAGGAGATAAATACCTTAGAGCTAGACCAATGAAAAGAGTGGTAAGTCCTCTTCGAGAAATAGGTGCAAAAATAGATGGTAGAGAACATGGAAATCTAGCACCTCTAGCTATTCGAGGAGGAAAATTAAAACCATTTAGATACCTATCTCCTATAGATTCTGCACAAGTTAAATCAGCATTAATATTAGCTGGACTTAGAGCATATAGCAAAAGTTACTATCGAGAAAAAATATTATCAAGAGACCATACAGAAAGAATGTTAAGAGGAATGGGAGCAAATATTACAACTCTAGCAAATGGATGGATAGAGATTGAACCAATTAAAAAACCTCTAAAACCTCTAAATATAACTGTTCCTGCTGACCCTTCTAGTGGTTTTTTCTTTGCTGTATTAGCCTCTATTATACCTGATAGTAAAGTCAATATTAGAAATGTAACACTTAATCCTACTAGAATTGAGGCTTATAAAGTGTTAAAAAATATGGGTGCAAATATTGAATTTATAGAAAAAGAGAATATATATGAACCTATAGGGGATATTATTATTAAATATAATGGTAAATTAAATGCTATCAAAGTTGATAAAAATATAGCTTGGCTTATTGATGAATTACCTGCTTTATCTATAGCTATGGCTGTAGCTAATGGAACAAGTATTGTCAAAAATGCCAAGGAGTTAAGAGTTAAAGAGAGTGATAGAATATCAACTGTTTTAGAGGGTCTTAATAGATGTAATATAAAGACTACTGAATATCCAGATGGATATGAAATTATTGGTGGAGAGTTACAAAAAGCTACAGTTGATAGTTATGGAGACCATAGAGTTGCTATGAGTTTTGCAATAGCAGGAAGTTTATGTGGTATGACTATAGAAGATATTGAGTGTATTGATACATCTTTTCCAAACTTTTTTGATATACTTAAAACTATTATGGAGATAGAATAATGGAAATAAAACTAGCATCAAGTTATGGATTTTGTTATGGAGTAAAAAGAGCTATTGATATAGCTCAGAAACATGAAAATAGTCTTACTTATGGACCTTTAATTCATAATAAAGATGAGATTAATCGCTTAAAAGATGGATTTAATATTGGATTAGCAGAGAGTCTAAATGATGTAAAAAAAGGTGATACTGTTGTAATTAGAACTCATGGAATTCCAAAAGATGAACTACAAATATTAAAAAAACAGAAAAATAAAGTAATAGATGCAACTTGTCCATATGTAACAAAACCTCAACAGATAGTAGAAAAAATGAGTAGCAATGGATATTCAGTTGTAATATTTGGAGATAAAAATCACCCAGAAATTAAAGGCGTAGTTAGTTATGCAGATGGAGAAGAGGCTTTTATAGTTTTAGATGAAAAAGAGTTAGAAGATTTACCTCTTAGAAATAAAGTTGCCGTAGTAGCACAAACTACTAGAAAACCTGAAGATTTTTTAAAAATTGTTAATGCTTTAATTTTAAAACATAAAGAGGTACGAGTTTTTAATACAATATGTAATGCAACATTTGAAAATCAAGATGCAGCAGAAGAGTTAGCAAAAGAGGCTGATATTATGATAGTAATTGGAGGTAAACACTCTTCAAATACCAAACAACTTCATAGTATAGCAAGTCGTGGATGTGCTAATAGCTATCTAATAGAAAATGAAGCAGAACTTCAAAAAGAGTGGTTTGAAAATAAAAAGCTTTGTGGTATATCAGCTGGTGCTTCCACACCTGATTGGATAGTACAAAATGTTATAAATAAAATAAAAGAGATTAATAGCAATCTCTAAAATAATTTGCTATTAAAAAAAAAAGGGTATAATTAGCCCAAAATTAGGCTAGGCAAGGAATAGTAAGTATGAAATTCGAAGATATCGAAGTAGAAGATGTTGACTTTGGAGCAATGCTCGAAGAGTCTTTTAAAAAATCAGATTCAAGTAGTGATTTAGTTGATGGTGTTATTGTAAGAATAGATGAAGCAGATAATCAAGTAGTAGTTGATGTAGGTCGAAAAAATGAAGCGATTATGTCACTTGACCAAATTAGAGATGAAGATGGTGAGATTATGTTTAAAGAGGGTGATACTATCCCTGTAGTTATCACTGGATTTAGAGGAGAGAGACCTAATATCTCTTATGAGTTAGCTGAAAAAAGAGCTGCTCTTGCTGAATTTATTGAAGAGTATGATGATGAAGAAGAGTATATAATTGAAGGTGAAATTACCAAGAAAAACAAAGGTGGATTTGTTGTAGATGTATCAGGATTAGAGTTCTTTATGCCAAGAACTCTATCATATATTTCTCATAAAATTAATCCAATTGGTAAAAAAGTAAAAGCTCTTATTGTTAAAGTTGACAAAGAAAAAGGTAGCGTAATAGTCTCGAGAAAAGAGCTAATCGAAAGAGAAAAAGCAGAAACACAAGAGATTGTTGATAAGTTATTAGAAAATAAAGCTGTAGTTCTTGGAGTTATCAAAAAGATTACATCTTATGGTATGTTTGTAGATGTTGGTGGTATGGATGGTTTGGTTCACTACTCACAAATCTCTCATAAAGGACCAGTTAACCCTGCAAAATATTATAAAGAGGGTGATGAAGTAAATGTAATTGCTATTGATTATGACAAAAAAAAGAGACACCTTTCACTATCTATCAAAGATGCAACTACTGACCCATGGCAAGATATAGACTCTACTCTAAGAGCTGGAGATACTGTAAGTGTAACTGTATCAAATATTGAACCATATGGAGCATTTGTTGATTTAGGTGAAGACCTTGAAGCATTTTTACATGTATCTGAAATATCATGGGATAAAAATGTAAAACACCCTAAAGATTATATTGAAATTGGTCAAAAAATAGATGTTGAGATTATTGAAATAGATAAAGCACAAAGAAGACTTAGAGTAAGTAGAAAAACCTTGTTGCCTAAACCAATTGAGCAGTTTGCATCAGCAAATAAAGTTGGAGATGTAATTACTGGTACAGTATCATCTATTACTGATTTTGGTGCATTTGTAAAAATAGGTGCTGTTGAAGGATTACTTCATAATCAAGAGATTTCTTGGGACAAATCAATTAATGCAAAAGATGTTCTCAAAAAAGGTGATGAAGTTAAAGTTAAAATCATCAAAATTGATAAAGCAAATGGTAAAGTTTCTCTAAGTAAAAAAGCATTAGAAGAGTCTCCTATTACAGCATTTGCTAAAAAACATAAAAATGGTGATATTGTAGAGGGTGTTGTAAAAGACAAAAAAGATTTTGGTATATTTATCTCTTTAGAAGATGGTGTTGATGCACTTCTTAGATTAGATGACCTTGGACCTTTAAAAGTTGATGAGATTGAAAAAGGTCAAAAGATTAGAGCTGTTATCTCTTTTATTGATGCTAAAAATGATAGAATTAGAGTATCAGTAAGAAGATTAGAGAGACAAGAAGAGAGAGAAGCACTTGAACAGTTAAATAAAACACAAGACGACAGTATGACTCTTGGTGATGTATTAAAAGAACAACTAAAAAAATAAGGTTTCAATAAAAAAATGTCCAAACTTACTATCGTAGTTTGCGACCATATCCATCCAAAAGGGTTGGATATACTCGCAAACGATTCTCAAATAAATCTAATTAATGCCGCAGACGAGCCTAAAGATAAGCTTATCACTGAGATTATTCCTCAGGCTGATGTAGCTATTACTCGTTCTTCTACTGATGTTGACTCTTTTTTTCTTGAATATGCTAATAAAATAAAGGCTATTGTCAGAGCTGGTGTTGGTGTTGACAATGTTGATATAGATGGTTGTAGCAAAAAAGGTATTGTAGTAATGAATGTACCAACTGCTAATACTATTGCAGCTGTTGAACTTACTATGGCACACATGTTATCTTGTGTACGCCAATTTCCATATGCTCATAATAATCTCAAACTTGATAGAGTCTGGAGAAGACAAGATTGGTATGGAACAGAACTCAAAGACAAAAAGCTAGGAATTATAGGTTTTGGTAATATTGGTTCAAGAGTAGGAAAAAGAGCTAAAGCTTTTGAAATGGATATTGTAGCATATGACCCATATATCAATCCATGTAAAGCAACTGATTTGGATATTAATTATACAAAAAACTTTGATGATATATTAGCCTGTGACATTATTACTATACATACTCCAAAAACTCAAGAGACAATTGGTATGATTGGAGCTAAAGAGATAGCAAAAATGAAAGATGGTGTAATATTAATTAATTGTGCTAGAGGTGGATTATATGATGAAGATGCTCTAATAGAAGGTCTCAAAAGTGGGAAAATAGCTATGGCTGGGATTGATGTATTTAATAAAGAACCAGCTACTTCTCATCCTCTATTGGATTTAAATAATGTTACTGTAACACCTCATTTAGGTGCAAATACAAAAGAGTCTCAACAAAACATTGCTATACAAGCAGCAGAAAATGCTATAGCTTCTGCTAAAGGAATTGCTTATCCAAATGCTCTTAATTTACCTATTAAAGAGAGTGATTTACCTAATTTTTTAAAACCATATTTAGAACTTATTCAAAAAATGGGACATATGTCATCTCAAGCAACTAGAGAACAGATTAAAAAAATCAAAATCACTACAGAAGGTGATGTATCAGATTATATCGACTCTCTTACAACCTTTGCAACAGTTGGTATTCTAAAAGAGTTATTAGAAGAATCTGTAAACTATGTAAATGCTGAATTTGTAGCCAATGATATGGGTATAGAAATTATCAAAGATAAACAGATAAACAATTCAGGATTATCAAATAAAATTACTATTAGACTTACTACTACTAATTCTATTTTTATAATTAGTGGTACTGTATTGGGTGAAAATGCACAAAGAATTATAGAAATAGATGGATATTCACTAGATTTAGAACCAAAAGGTAAAATGATTTTATTTAGAAATACAGATGTACCAGGTGTTATTGGTGATGTAGGTGGAATTATAGCTAGTCATCATCTAAATATCTCTGATTTTAGACTTGGTAGAGATAAAAATGCACAAGCTTTAGCTGTTGTAAAAGTTGATGGTGAAGTTACAAAAGAACTCCTTAATGAATTAGCTAATTTAGAAACATGTATTAGTGTCTCTTTTGTTAGTATATAATTTAGTTAAAAGGGATAAATTCCCTTTTAATTAATTCTTTCTAAAAAAAGTATTTGAATATAATAGTAGAACTATCTTGGGTTTTATTTTTGATATTTGAATTATAATTATATTTAAATAATAACTGTTTATTATTAGATATATTTACTCCTGTTGATATATTCATTATATTTTGAGTATTGGAGTTATTATAAAATTTTCTTGCAAATTCCATATTTATATTAAATAAATTAAATTTATCAATATTTATTCCAATAGAACTATCTATGCCATAATCATTATTACTATAATAAAATGGGTCAACTAAAGTATATAAATAGCCAAAATTATTACCCCAACTATATCCTGCTCCAACTGTAGATAAAAATTCCAACTTTCCATTTGGATTATATCTATTAAACTCAAATTTTGTTCTCCAAGACAATGGTTTAAAAAAATCATCTCTTTGAGAAATTGAAATAATTGATAGTATAGTTCCTTTTTCTAATCTAAATTTATCTTTTGATTTTGAAAGAAGTATATCCAAAAATTCAATTTGCGTTCCACGCATAAATCCAATTTGAGGGTCATCTATCGAGTGATAAGCTGGTCTAATTCCCAAAAGAGCCATAGAGTCTTTATTTTTATTCTTATAGCCTATTTCTAATCTTACAGCTCTATGCCCTTTTAATGGATTTTCAGGAGTTTTAATAGAAATAGGAGAAGATTGTCCCAAAGTAGCCCTAGCCATAGTTAATTGATGAAATAGTGTTAAATATTTATCTTTTTTTATTTGCCCTTTTATATATCTATACTCTAATAATTCAACTGATGCTTCTAAAATATATTTTTTTTGTTCCAATGAAATATTTTGATTATCTAAAAATAGATAAATTTTAGATTTTGAATTTAATTTTTTGGGAATATCTATATAACTCTTGTCTATTAATTTCTCATACTTTAAAAGAACAGCTCTTTTTGATGGTCTATAACTATTTTTTTTAATTAACCCAGCATTTTTAATAATATATACAGTTTCCAAAGGAATAACTTGATAAGTAAATTTATCTCTAAGATAAAGCTTATCTCTAGCTATCTCTAAAAGCCATAACATATTATAAGAACAGTTTTCTGTAAAAAAATAGTAAAAAGAGTTAGTATCTTTCAACTCCCAAATATGTCTAAACATTTTTAATGTCTCTTTAGGAGTTAAATTTAAATCATATTCCCATATATCTCTTTGCTCTGTATCTCTATACTCTTTTAATTTATCATAATATGGTAGAAGTGAATATAAACCATAATATCCACCTATTAGCCCTTTTATTGCAAAAACTACACCATTCTCTTTTTTTGTATCAGCATTTGCAGCATAATTAATAGCATATGATAGTAACCTAGAGTTATAAGAAGAGTTAATTCTCAAAAATGTATGTCCAAACATAGAAGCAGGAGAGTTAATATGAGCAGAAGGAAAAACTAAAGTTACAGATTGTGGGTCCACTCGTTTTAAAATCTTTTGATACTCTTTACACTCCAAAGAGGAAGAGGGAAAATCCAATTTCTCTTTTAACCAATAATATCTTGCAGGAAATCGGCATATACTAGAACTATTCTCATCACTACTATTTATATCACTATAAAATGCCTTTAGAGTACTAATAAGTTCAGATTTAGGATTAATAGCTCCATCTTTTGAAAAAAAGAAATTTGCATCATCAATTTCACTTATATTATTATCCATATGAAGAAGTAGATGCCAATATCTATTATTATATAGTTTTAAATCTATTGCTTTATTAATATAACTATCCAATGAAGATGCTATTAAATTAATAGATAATATAGAAAAAATAATTATTGTTTTTATAAGAAGACCTTTATAAATCCAACTTAGATAGTTGGATTTTTAGAATTAAATATTAGATATTTGTTTGAGAGATATTATCTAATACATCTGACATTTTAACAGATTTACTACTATATATTTTATTATAATTTGCTTGAAGAGCTGAAGCAAATTCTTTTTTGTTATCTACTTTTAATAATTCTGCTAAAGTATCAATACTTTCTCCATGTCCCATAGCAATCTCTTTTGCTAGAGTATCCATATTAGATGCCACAAACTCTGATGCTCTCTCATTCATAACAAGTTTACTTTTTTGACAACCAGATGTTCCAGAAGTAATACCAAAAGTTTGGTTTCCAGATGTCCCATTAGTAGTAGCTTGTAGAGCCAACATAATCGCACTAGAATCATCTTTAATAAGTTGAGAACCAAGCCCACATCCAGTTTGAGAATTTACTCCTGCAAAAGTTGTTGATGTCATAGCAATAGTTGCTACTAAACTAATCAATATTTTTTTCATAATCGTATCCTTGTATTTTAAAATATAACAAATATTATATTTTAATTTTACTTAATTTAAAGTTTTTTAAGTTAAATTTTAACTTAAAATAACTATAACTTATTTATATTATAAATATAAATTATATTTATAAAATTATTATTTATCTGCATAATGTAAAAAAGCATCTAAACGCATTTGAAGCAAGTTTCTGTTTTTGTCTCGGACTGAGAAGTAGCTAACTTCATTTCTCTTTATTTAAAAATTAGTTGGCTGAAGCCACTCATTCCATCAATTCTTATCACTGCTTTGACCTTCGATATAAATTTGCTTTATTATATCAGAAAAGTGCTAATGCTTTAATATTATTATAAATAAAACTACAAAATGCTTCCCCCCCCTATAAAATCACTCCTCCCACTCCAAAAGTCTCTTCTCCCCCTCCAATTTTCTAATATCCGTGACATCTTGACTCATCTCTATAACCCCTTTGTAGTTTCTGTTTTCGTCTCTGACTGCAAAGTAGCTAATATGGATAAATC
>Ga0256828_1000562_pt1 | contig 24450 bp, 17 predicted proteins | sample CV88metaG_FD_185993 | JGI IMG/M metagenome (GOLD analysis project Ga0256828, IMG submission 185993) | Hydrothermal vent microbial communities from East Pacific Rise, Pacific Ocean - CV88 | ecosystem: Environmental > Aquatic > Marine > Hydrothermal vents | place: Pacific Ocean: East Pacific Rise...
CACGGCTAATACTACTAAGTCTGTTCTTGTCATTTTTTATTTCCTTCTTGGTTTATATATATTTCTTAACTACACTACCAAGTGTTGTTTTATTTACAATATTGTTTATAATCTCATTTACAGAGTCAAGATCTTGTGACTCTTCTTGTACTGCTTGGTTCACAATCAATATAAGTGATGTTTGTGTATTTTTTGATCTTATAGAATTTGAAAGCTCTGCTAGATTAAGAGCTTCAAGCTCTTTATCAAAGAGAATAATTTTGTAAGAGTTCTCTGCTACTTTATGGTTAAGTTCATCTGTTGATGTTGCAATATCATAACTTAAATCAAGAGAGTTGAGAATTTTTGTAAAAAGTTTTCTTTCAAAAGGACTCTTTTTAGCTAAAAGAATATCTGCTGTATACTCTATTTGTTCTTCAGATTCTAAAGGAGTTTCATCTTTCTTTGTTACTTCTTCTACTTCTATTTTCTCTTCTTTTGGCTCTTCATAAGTCGTTTCAGTTGATCTTTTTGCTGCTTTGGTCTCTTCAGCTAATTTTTTAGCTGCTAACTCTTCAGCATCAACGATATGATCAGCCAGGAAGTGATTGAGAAGTGTAACAATCTCTGCACGAACAAGAGGTTTTGTTGTATACTCATCAAGTCCTGCTCGAAGGAATCTCTCTCTATCCCCTTTAAGGGCATTTGCTGTGAGTGCTAAGATTGGTACGTGAGGTTGATTGTAATCTTTTTCATACTCTAAAATCTCTTTTGTTGCTTCCATACCATCTAAGAAAGGCATTTGAATATCCATAAAAATAAGATCATAATTGCCATCTTTACGTTTTTGGAATGCTTCAAGACCATTTGAAGCAATATCAACTGTAAGCCCTAAATCTTCTAGTGTTCTTTTAATCAATTTTTGATTAATTATATTATCTTCAGCTACTAATACGTTAGCATCAAATTTAGAAGACTCTGCATTGAATTTTTTACGGTTCTCTTTTTTTGCTTTTTCGGCTTTAAAGTTTTCATTATTGTAAGCTTCTAGTGCTGATTTTAGTTTACTATTATTTAATGGTTCATAGATTGTTTTAAAGATATCTAGAGCCATTGAGTCAATTTTTCTCATAAAATATGATTTTGTAAGTAAAATTAGCTCTTCTGGAAGTTCGCTATAGTGCTCTAGTTCATCTTCTTTTGTATACTCATAATCTGCAAAAAGAAGGTCATAATTAACTTGTTTTTGGAGTAGTTCTAATTCAGTTTTATCTTTAAATATAGTATAACTTACACCATAAAAGTCTAAATATTCACGAAGATAGGTGTCTTGACGTTTTGTTTTATGTGCTGATTCTAAGATAAGTGCATTAATACTTGAGAATGTTCCTTTTGAACTCTCGTTGAGAACTTCAATCTCTTCAAAATCAATAGTAAAGAAGAATGTTGTTCCCTCTCCTGGTTCAGAGTGTAGATCCAATTGTCCACCCATAAGTTCAATAAAACGAGCAGAGATAGTAAGTCCAAGACCTGTACCACCATATTTACGTGTAATTGATGTATCGGCTTGCGAGAATGCTTCAAAGATTCTAGCTTTTTGTTCTCCAGTTACTCCAATACCACTATCTTGTACTTCAAAACGTACACGTGTAATACCCTCTTGGGCTGAATCGAGTTTTCTAATGTCAACATTAATTGCACCAGAAGAGCTTGTAAATTTAACAGCATTTGAGAGAAGATTAATAAGAACTTCTTTAATTTTTGTCGGATCCCCTTTAAGAGGTTGCTCAAGCTCTGGATCGATGAAACATCCAAGGTCAATGTGTTTTTCACTTGCACGTACTGCATATACTTCAATTGCACTCTCAAATTCATCAATTGGATTGAAGACAATATCTTCAATTTCAAGTTTATTTGATTCGATTTTAGAGAGGTCAAGAATATTATTGATAATTTCAAGAAGATTTTCTGATGATTTTTCAATGATTTCAACAAATTCAGCTTGTTCTTCCTTTAATCCTGTATCTTTTAAAAGTTCTGTAAAACCAACAATACCATTGAGTGGAGTACGAATTTCATGAGACATATTTGCTAAGAACATTGATTTTGCTTCTGATGCCTCTTGTGCTGCTTTTTTATCAAGTTTTGTCTGTTCAATAATTTTTTCAAGAAGTTGATATGCTTCTGCAGTTCCTTGTGCAGTATGAAGATTAATGTCAATTGCACTGTCATCTTCATTTGTATCTTCTGCAACTTTTCTAAGTACATCTTCAAGGTTACGAATATTTTTTGCAATTTCATTAGAGAGGAGGTACCCTAAAACTGCTAAAATTATTGAAATTATCCAGATTAATAAGGTGATTGCTAGTAATTTTAGAGCGTTGTTTTTCACATCTACTGCTCTTTTATCCATTGTGTTCAAGATAGTATTTTCAGCTTCAGAGAGGAGGTTTGATTTTTCAGAGAGCATCGCAAACCAGATACCTGGATTAGTATTATAGTTCCCATCTTGTGCATGGGTTAAAATATTTGCACGTTCGCTATTGATATCATTAAAAAGATCTTTTGTATCTTCATCTTTAAAGATTGCATTTAGTTTTTTGATGAGTTCTTGATTTCCCAGTGTATCATAACTTATTGCATCTGCTTTTGCTATAAGTGAAATCCATCTATTAATTTCAGATTCACTGAGTCTACTTGAACGTGCTATTGTAAAAGATATAAAATCCCGTTCATTTGTAGTTGCTGCATTTGATCGAACAAGAGAGATATACTCTTTTGAAAATTCATTGATTTCAGGATCAACTTGTTGATATGTAATCTCTTCAAGTTCTTTTATCCCAATATTTGCTACATGTCCATAAATAATGTCATATACATCTTCAAAATTTGCTTGTTTAGTGTCGATGAGTTGTCGAGTGTCTTTTATATGTTGTAGAGACACTTCTAACTCTTTAATTCTTTGCTTTTCAACTCTTGAATAATTATGTGTATCTATCTGCTCTTTTAAGTGTTTTAAATATGTTGTTATCTGTTTATCAACAATATTTCTCTGCTTTTTTAATGACTGTAGTGTTTTGTTAGAAGAGTTACCGAGATAGATTACTGTCATACCCCTCTCTCTTGAGATATTACTAATCAAGCTGTTAAGCTCTTTATTGATAGCAAGCCGTTCTTGAAGAATTGTTGCAGATTGATAATTATTATATGAGTTATATACAAAATAACTTGTAATAGAAATCAAAATGATAATTGGAAAAAGACTAATTAGTCTTAGTCTGTTTTTTAAACCTAATTGCATCTACTAATCCTCTGTTTTTGATATTTGTGTAAGTATAGTTTTGATTTTTTCTACTTTTTGAGCGATTATATTTGTATCTTGAGTTTCAATGAGCTGTTGTAGCTCATCGTTTAAATCTGCTACGCGCATATTTTCACTCATTGCTTTTAATTTCATTGCTTGCTTTTGTAGATTTTCTTTATTGCCTTGCTCCATAGCGACTTCTATCTCTGCTACGATTGAATTACTCTCTGTAATAAAATCTTCAAAAAGTTCATTAAAACTATCTTCATCAATTCCTATCTCTTGTGCAACTTTACTTTTTGAATAAGTTACTATTTTATCATTTTCGTTATTTTCTTCATTGAGTGTAACAGGTGTAGTTTGAAGAGGAGTCATATCTAAAAAGTCATCATCCACAAGTTCTACCATTTCAATTTTGTCCGGTACATCATCGTCGCTTATGATAAGAGGCTCTTGGTTCTCTTCTATTTGTTTATTATCTTCAGAGATTTCATCTTTGAAATCTAAAGAGAGTAGCTCATCATCATCTTCTTCATCAGAGAGATCAAGTTCAATCATCTCTTCTTCTTGCTCATTATCTATATCTAAAGAGATCATATCCTCATCTTCATCTTTAATATCAAGAGAGATAACTTCTTTTTCTTGTTCTTCTTCTTCGATGATAATGGTCTGTTCTATAGTCTCTCCAGCTAATTTTGAGACTATTTTGTAAAAGGTATCAAGATTTTCATGAATAATATCCATATCACTTGTTGCACTTACCGCCGAGAGTACCTCGTGCGCATCTTCTATACGAAGGTTTGCTGCAACACCTTTCAGTTTATGAGAAAGGATTTTAACATTGTCCACATCTCCTTCTTCTATTGAAGTATAGATGTTTGGTTTAAACTCTTTTGCTTGAGCAATAAAATCTTGAATAAATTCTTCAATAAGATCCAATGGTAAACCAAGCTCTTTTGAAGCAATATGTGGATCATAGACATAGCCATTGTCCCATTTTTCTTGAACGAGCTCTTTTCGTACTGTTTTTACTTCTTTATTTTCATTATGATCTTCAAAGACATCTAATGAGAGCTCTGCTAAATCCTCTTTTGGTTGTTCTGTAGCTACATCCGTTTCAAGATTTAAATCTTCAAGTGTGATTTTTTCTTCATCATTTGAATCTATGCTTAACGCATTTAAGTCTACTTTTGGAGTAGGTATCGGTGTTGGTGTCGGTGTTGGTGTCGGTGTTGGTGTTGGTGTTGGTGTTGGTGTTGGTGTTGGTGTTGGTGTTGGTGTTGGTGTTGGTGTTGGTGTTGGTGTTGGTGTTGGTGTTGGTGTTGGTGTCGGAGTGGTGATTGTTGCCACTTGTTGGGTTTCAACTTTAGGAAGTTGTCTATCTAGAACATCATTAGAGAGATTATTGTGCTCACTTTTTGAGAGTGGTCTTAAATTATTTAAGTGTATTATATAAGCAGCAGAGTTTGGGTTGTCAATTAAAAAAAGAGTAGAAATCGAGAGATTTGCTTTGAAGGTTTTTTCATTGACATTAATAAGAACCTTTGACTCCTCTGAAACATCAGCATAGGTAATGAAATCTATCCAGTGTACATGTTTAAAATTATGTATATAGCCAGGTGTCTTAACAAATAGGTCTGCAAAATCAGTCACTTCAGCCCTAAGCTCTGAGAGTGTATTAAAACCTAATATTTTTAAATCTTTGTCATCAATTCCTAAAAACTCTTTTTGAAAATTATAAATTAACATATTTCTACCTTCTTAATCTTGTGTTTCGAGCATCTTCTTGTATGTCTCTTCATTCTCTTGAATATCTTTGCGTGAGGCTATCTTTCTAACTGCTATATAACCAACTATGTTCTCTTCTTTGTCTTTGACAGGAAGTATCTCTGTGTCAACCCAATAGTAGCGACCATCTTTTCTAAGATTTTTTACAGTTCCATTCCATGCTTGTCCGCTTTGAATCGTACTCCACATCTTTTCAAAGACAATTTTTGGCATATCTGGATGTCTTAAAATATTATGTGGTTTTCCAATAAGCTCTTCTACACTATATCCTGAAACTTCGCTAAAAGCTCTGTTTGCATAGGTTATGATACCTTTTAAATCTGTTTGACTAATAATGGCTGAACCATCAAAAAAATACTCTTCATCTATTGGGACAATTTTATTCATTAAAAAACCTTGTAAGCTAATGATATAACTAATATTATCACAAATATATCATAAAGCAGTGAAAAAAAAACTTAGTTATAAACTTTTTTGATGGTTTTTGCATCTTTTTTGCTTAAAACAGTAGTAATATCTTCAACACTGAGCTGTTTTAAGTTCTCAAAAGTTCCAAAATGATTGAGTAGTTTTTGGATTTTTGCGGCTGAAATTCCATGTAAACTTAAGAGTTTACTCTCTTGATCGAGTTTCAGTTTTGTTTTCTTATGAAAAGTGATGGCTGAGCGATGTGCTTCATCACGAAGATTTTGTACCCATTGCAGACGTTTGTCACTCTCTTTGAGTCTAAAAACATCCTCTTTTGTGTAGATTATATCTTTTGCTTTTCCTTTTGCACGATGTGCTTTTGCATCTACTTTCTCTTTTGAGATGGCAATAACATCAAGTGAGACTCCATTTGAGTCTAAAATCTCAAGGGCAAGTTTAAGCAGTGTTGCTCCTCCGTCAAGTATCCATAGATCAGGTGGAGAGCTCTTTGAGAAACTCTCTACTCTGCGTGAGAGGGTCTCTCGCATCTGAGCGTACTCATCTTTTGCCTCTAAGTGGTAGGTTCTGTAGGATTTTTTATCAAATTTTGCATCTTCATAGACAATCATCGCACCAACAGTGGCAACCCCTGCCATATGAGAGTTATCGAAGACTTCAACTCTATAGGGGCATTTCTCTAAAGAGCAGAGCTCTTGAATCTCGTGAAGAATCTTTTCATCTTTTAGCTTAGGCTCTTTTTTGAGGAGTTCTTGGGCGTTAAGAAGGGCTAATTGGATGAGATCTTTTTTCTTTCCTCTCTTTGGAGTGCTTACATCAGCTTTTTTCTCAAAAACATGGCTGAGATGATTTTTAATAAGTTCTAAATCCTCAAACTCCTCTGCAATAAGAATAGGAGCAATGATAGGAGGCTTTTCATCTTTATAAAAGTCAAGCAGTGCACGAGAGTAGAGCTCATTTGCATCAAACCCCTCACGCAGGTGGATCATATCGTGGGAGGAGGAGATTATCTTTCCATGGCGCATAAAGATACGCACAACGACCGCTTTATTCTCTGCGTGAGCAACAGCAAAGATGTCAAAGTTCTCACTGCTTGCAAAATCAATCTCACTCTTTATCTCTGAGCGGCTTATCTTATCCATTCTGTCACGCAGCTGGGCTGCCTCTTCAAAACGGAGCTCCTCGGCATAGAACTCCATTCTTTTTTGCAACTCTTTTAGGAGGAGTTTTTTGTTTTTAATGAGATTGGTCGCTCTCTCTATCTCCTCTTGGTAGCGCTCTTTTGTTATGGGGAGCTCGCAGGGACCAAGGCATTTGCCTATCTGATGGTAGAGGCAGAGCTTTTTTGATTTGAGAGAGCCTTTTTTTTGGACAAGTTTTACTATCTCGTAGATAGAGTCTAAAATGTCACGAGCTCCAACGCTATAGGGTCCATAGTAGGTAATATCTCTGCTCTTTAAAATTTTACGTGTTATCTCAAATCGAGGATAGGCCTCGGAGTTGTCAATATAGATATATGGGTAGGTCTTATCATCACGCAGTAAGATATTGTACTTTGGATTGAGCTGTTTTATAAGAGAGTTCTCTAAAATAAGTGCATCATGCTCACTCTTTACTACGATGTAGTTGAGCGATGTTGTCTGCTCCAACATCTTGATAATACGCACAGAGAGTTTGTTATTAGGGTGTAGATCGGGTGTGAAGAGCCAATAGCTTTTGACTCTGTTTGCCAAATTTTTGGCTTTTCCGATGTAGAGTAGTTTTCCCTCTTTGTCAAAATATTGGTATATTCCCGGTGATTGTGGCAGTTGGGCGATGGTCTCTTTAAGATTCATTATGCTCTTTTATGATTGTTTGGATGGATTCTAAAACTTGACGAAGCTTTGCATCTTCTGTTGTGATTTGAAAATCACCCTTTGCGCGTTCGGGGTAGGTTTGTGGCTCTTTTTTCTCTGCTATAGCTTGCTTGCGTGAGGGAGTATGGGTTACAAAGGCTTTAATGTCTTGGATATCCAGCTCTTTACACTCTTGAGGTTGTACATACTTTAAAGCACTTTTAATATTTTGTATATTATTATCAAACTCTTGTTTGGCACCGGGATGATTGAGAACAAAAAAAAGCGTATTGTTTTTGATGTAAGCGAACTTTATCATCTTTTGAAGAGGCGCTGAAAAGCTAAGACGAATTTTATCAATGCAGCCAAAGCGAGATAATTTAGAAAATTGAGGTCGATTTTGAAGAGAGTTAATAATATCACAGGCATTTTTCATATGCTAATTATAACAAGCTTTTTATTAAGTTTCAGTGCTTGTGGCTATAAGGCACCGCCATACTATCAAAAGCAAGCGCCTAAAGGTGATAAAAATGTGCAGTTTCACTATAAAGAGAAAAATTTTGATACCAACGAAACCAATACGAGTTGTAACTGATGTTTCATTATGATGTAATAATAGTTGGAGCAGGCGTAGCCGGACTTTATGCTGCTATGAATCTTCCAAAAGATAAAAAAGTTTTACTTATCAATAAACGCCAGACTTTTAAATGTAACACCTTCTACGCACAGGGTGGTGTTGCACTGGCACGTGATAAAGCAGATATTCCGGTCCATATTGAAGATACCCTTGCAGCAGGTGATGGCCTTTGTGACAAGGATGCCGTGGAGCTGCTCAGTAAACATTCGCGTGAGGCGATAGATGATTTGATTGAGAATGGTTTTGCTTTTGACAGAGATGAGAAGGGAAATCTTCTCTATACCAAAGAGGCAGCACACTCATGTGAGCGTATTCTTCACGCAGGTGGAGATGCAACAGGGCGTTATCTGCACTACTTTTTACTTGAGCAAAACACGCATGCAATGCTGAGTGATGCGCGTGTAGTTGATCTGCTTATTGAAGATGGTGAGTGTTATGGTGTGACGGTTTTAGAGCATAGAAAGAGTTATAATCTCTATGCAAAAGATGTCATCATTGCCAGTGGTGGTGTCGGTTCACTTTATGAGTACCATACCAACGCTCCTTGTATCAGTGCCGATATTCAAGGTCTTTGTGTTATGAAAGATATTGAACTCGATCGTATGGAGATGTTGCAGTTTCACCCTACTGTTTTTGTTAATGCTGATGGTGCACAGAAGATGCTCTTAACAGAGGCGCTAAGAGGTGAGGGTGCAACGATTGAAGATGAGAACGGCAAGCGCTTTTTGTTTGAGTATGATGAGCGTGGAGAGTTGGCATCTCGCGATATAGTCTCCAAATCAATCTACAAATATAAGAAAAAAACAGGATTGCAGGTCTATCTCAACACCGAGAACTTTGACGAGGAGTATTTTTCCCATAGATTTCCAAATATCTATAAAAATTTACGTGCTCTAGGTTACAATGTACCAAAAGACAGAGTTCCTATCTCGCCAGCGTTTCACTATGCTATTGGAGGGATTAAAACAGATTTAGAGGCAAAAGTGCCCAATGTGAAAAATCTCTATGCAGTTGGTGAAGTGGCTTCAACACGTGTTCATGGTGCAAATCGTTTAGCTTCAAACTCTCTCTTAGAAGGACTTGTTTTCGCAAAAATTGCAGTTGAGTCCATTTTGAAGAGTGAAGATGATAAAAAATTTAAAGAGTTTGAAGTCAGTAGTGCGGTAATGAGTCTTAAAGAAGATAAAATCAAAAAGAATCAATTACGACATATAATGTGGGAAAATGTTTCAATAATTCGGACAAAAAATGGATTAAATGATGCTTTAGAGACAATTAATGCTCTTTTAAAAGAAAAAATTGGTAAACTACTTAAATTTCGTTTGCTAACAGCACGAGAGATTGTGCTCTCAGCACTGCAAAGAGAAGAATCCATAGGGGTTCATACAATAGAGGAGATATAGATGGAACATTCAGCAGTCGCCGAAGGCGCAGTAGCAGTAGCTACACATGCCGCGACAGATATAAACCTGGCTACAACATGGGTTGGTTGGTTAAGTTTGGCAGTTTTTGTAATTGCATATTATTTTATTGCAACAGAAGAGAAATATGAGATAAACAAAGCAAAACCTGCACTTTTTGCAGGTACATTTATGTTTATGTTAGTGGGGATTTATTACACAATTAATGGATTGGATCCAATGCCATTGCATGAAGAACTTGAACATCTCATATTAGAGATTGCTGAAATTTTCTTCTTTTTACTTGTTGCAATGACATTTATTGAAACACTTTTGGAAAGAGGTGTCTTTGATTTGATGAAGTACAAACTTGTCTCAAAAGGGTATAGCTATAAAAAGCTTTTTTGGTTAACTGGATTTTTAGCATTTTTTATCTCTCCAGTAGCAGACAACTTAACAACAGCTCTTATTTTGTCAACAGTTCTCTTTACAATTGATAAAAAGAATATTGCATTTTTAGTACCCGGTGCTATTAATATCGTTGTTGCTGCGAATGCAGGTGGTGCTTGGTCACCATTTGGGGATATCACAACATTAATGTCTTGGACTGCTGAAAAAGGTGAGTTTGTAGATTTTCTCTACCTCTTTCCTGCGTCTGTAGTAGGCTGGGGAATAACAGCATTTTTACTCTCTCTATCTGTTCCCTCAGGTGAACCACACTTTGATCCTTCAACAGAGAAAAAACCTGTTGTTCTTGATGGTGGTATGACAGTTGCCTATCTCGGTGTTCTTACTATTGTTATTGCAGTTTTAGGACATACATTTTTTCACTTCCCGGCAATGTGGGGTATGATGTTTGGTATGGCTATCTTAAAACTCTATGCATTTCAACTTAAAAGAAGTGGAAAAAATAGTTTTGATATCTATGTAAATATGGAAAAAGTAGAAAATGATACGCTTCTTTTCTTCTTTGGTATTTTATCAGCTGTTGGTGCTTTACACTTCTTAGGTTTCTTGGAGTATATTCACGAACTCTATGGAATGATAGGTTCAACTGCAGCCAATGTCGGTGTAGGTTTTCTCTCTGCAATTGTTGATAATGTTCCTGTTATGAGTGCGATCTTAAAAGCATCACCAAATATGGATATAGCACAATGGATGCTTGTTACAATGACAGCAGGTATTGGTGGAAGTCTTATCTCTTTTGGTTCTGCTGCAGGTGTAGGTGTTATGGGTAAACTTCGTGGTATCTATACATTTGGCGCACATATGAAACATGCTTGGACAATTTTAGTAGGGTATATTATCTCTATTATTATCTGGTATGTTCAATTTGAAATCATGGGACTCTATTAAATAGTACCTTTTTATAAGTTCAGAAGAAAATTCTGAACTTATCTCTTTTAGACAAATGAAATCTTAATCTAGATTTTGGTATCCTTTCATACATAATTTATCAAATTAAAACTTCTCAACCATCAAAAATGGGCTTATCTCATTTTGATAGTAAACTATAAAAAGGCATTTATATGACAAATGTTAGCATCATCGTTTTAGATTTCGGCTCTCAATATACACAACTTATCGCGCGTCGTTTGCGTGAAGATAAGATCTACTGTGAAATTCTTCCTTACCATACTAAAGTGGAAGAGATTCAATCAAAAAACCCTAAAGGTATTATTCTCTCTGGTGGTCCATCTTCTGTATATAACAAAGATGCCTATGAGGTAGATCAGGGTGTTTATAAGATGGGTATTCCTGTTTTAGGTATCTGTTATGGTATGCAGCGAATTGCAGTTGATTTTGGTGGTAGTGTTATTCGTTCAGATCATCATGAGTATGGAAAAGCAGAGTTGGAGATAGTTGGTTATCCAGATGCAGTCTCTCCTCTTTTTGCAGAGTGTGACAATGATAGTATTGTATGGATGAGTCACAGTGACAGAGTAGAGACACTTCCTGAAGGTTTTAAAGTTATTGCAACTTCGAGCAACTCTCCGTATGCAGCAATTGCAAATGATGAAAAACGTGTCTATGCAATGCAATTTCACCCAGAAGTTCAACACTCACAAGAGGGTTACCTTATGCTTCGCAATTTTGCGAAAAATATCTGTGGTGTAACTGAAAAATGGAAAATGGAGCACTTCTTAAAAGAGCAAATTGCTAAGATTCGTGAAGAGGTTGGTGATGGAAAAGTTCTTTGTGGTCTAAGTGGTGGAGTTGATAGCTCTGTTGTTGCTGCTATGCTTTATGAAGCGATTGGTGATCAACTTGTTCCTGTTTTTGTTGATAATGGACTTTTACGTAAAGGTGAACGTGAACAAGTTGAACAGGTATTTAAAGTAAACCTAAAAGTGCCTTTAGTTGTTGCTGATGCACGTGAACTCTTCTTGGGTCGCTTAAAAGGTGTTGAAAATCCTGAAGAGAAACGTAAAATCATTGGGCATACTTTCATCGAAGTCTTTGAACAAGAGGCAAAAAAACATGAAGGTATTAAATTTTTAGCGCAAGGGACACTCTATCCGGATGTTATTGAGTCTATCTCTGTTAATGGACCAAGTGAAGTAATTAAATCACACCATAATGTTGGTGGACTTCCAGATTGGATGGATTTTAAACTGATTGAGCCGTTGCGTGAGCTCTTTAAAGATGAGGTTCGTAAAATCGGTCTAGAACTTGGACTTCCAGCAGATATGATTAATCGTCACCCATTCCCTGGGCCAGGACTTGCGATTCGTATTATGGGTGATGTTAACCCTGCTGATTTAGATATCTTGCGTGAGGCAGATGTTATTTTACTTGATGAACTGAAAGCGAGTGGTTATTATGCAAAAACATGGCAGGCATTTGCAGTACTTCTGAATGTAAAATCTGTTGGTGTTATGGGTGATAATCGTACCTATGACAATACAGTATGTGTGAGAGTTGTTGAAGCAGTTGATGGAATGACAGCAACATTTGCACACCTTCCCCATGATCTTTTAGAGAGAATCTCAAGAAGAATCATCAATGAAGTTGATGGTATCAACAGAGTTGTTTATGATATTTCTAGTAAACCACCAGCAACAATCGAGTGGGAATAAAATCAAGAAAATTTCAATGCACTTTGAAATGATTGAGGCATTAGCATAGTTTACTATGCTTTAACCTCAAAACATTCCAAATTACATCAAACTTTTTATGATTTACAGTTTTGTAATTTAGGAGATTATTTTGAAAACAACACAGCCTATTTACCTTTTTTCTATCTCTTCTCATCCTGATGCCATCAGTGTTAACTCTTTAGATATTACATTTTTAAAACCAACAATTGATTTTTCTAACTATGATTATTTGATTATTACATCAAAGCAGACAAGTCAAGCACTCACGCAGTACGATAAGCAAACCTATATTCATCTTCCAGCTCTTTGTATATCACAACAAAGTGCAAAAGCGTATGAAGCTATAGGTGGAGAGGTACTAGCGATTGGGGAGGGGTATGGAGATACTTTGGTGCAGAAGATACAATCTTATCCAAAAACAAAAAGATGGCTCTATCTTCGTGCAAAAGTTGTGGCTTCTAATTTTGTTGAAGTTTGTAAAAAAGATGGTTATCTAATAGATGAAGTAGTCGTTTATGAGAGCCAATGTTCACAAGATATACTGAATGTTACGGTAGAAGAAGATGCTATTTTAATCTTCACATCACCCTCAAGTGTTACCTGTTTTCTGCGCAAAAGTGAGATTGGAGTGAGGAACAGAGTGATTGTTATAGGAAAGACAACAGCTAAAGCTCTTCCTAAGAATATTGATTATATCATATCACAAGACAAGACAATTAATGGATGTTTTAAATTATTGAATAAGGTTTAGCTTGCGTTTTTTAATTATTTTTATGATATTTGCCTCTCTGTTGGAGGCACAATATTTACGAACAATTCGTATAGGAACATATCCTAATGAATCGAGTGCTATAAAAGCATTAGAAGAGATTCAAAAATATACTTCTTCAAATCCTACGATTTCTAATCTACAAAAAGAGTGGGATTTTACCTTTAAAGAACGTAAATCAGGAAAATATTATATTACTTTAGCAGAACCATTTCGTGATAGGGATGTTTTACAACAAGTTCTTGATAATTTACGACTTGTGTATCCTGATATATATGTTACACGTTTAAAATCTGCTCCAGCATTCAAAAAAACAACTAAAAAAGAGGATGAACATAAAGATAAAGTAAAAGCTGATGTAGTCTTAAATAAAGAGCCTATAACAGTTGAAAAACCTTTTGAACTGATCCATAAAAAAATAATCTCTGAAAATAGTATGCCTAATAGTAAAAAAGAGGAATCATATATAGTTTATATACTTGCTATTATTTTATTGATTTTTTTGATACTTACCATAGTGTTTTTTCGTTTATTTAGAAGATATAAAAAAAGTGCTGATGATCTTGGAATGCAAAATATGATTCTTGAAGAACAATTAGAGCAAGAAAAGAGAAAGCTGAAAAATAAAGACAAAGTTTTTTCACATACAAGTCACGAGCTAAGAAATCCTATGAGTGCTATTATTGGACTTTCACATCTACTTTTAGAAGAGAGTATGTCTCTTAAACAAAAAGAGTATGTTAAAAAGATTAATGGGTCTGCAAAATATATTTTAGAAATTATTAACGATATATTAGATATTTCAAAAATGGAAGCAGGTGCTTTAAAAATTGAGAAACGAGAGTTTAATATTAATCATGTGATTAAACATGTAGTTAATATTGTCTCTGTTGCTGCACGAGAAAATGGTACGAGAGTTGAGCTAGATATTCATAGAAATGTTCCTCCGTATATTATTGGAGACTCTTTGCGTCTTACTCAAATATTGATCAATCTTTTGAGTAATGCTGTAAAATTTACAAAGAATGGTCTCGTGACACTCTCAATTAGAAAAGCATCACAACATGGGAAAGTGATGTCGATGGAGTTTGTAGTCAAAGATAATGGTATTGGTATGACTGAGACACAACTAAAAAATATATTTGTCTCTTATACTCAAGAGAGTGAATCTATAGCACGTGAATATGGTGGTACAGGACTTGGACTCTCTATTGTAAAATATCTTATTGATATTATGAATGGAGATATTCAAGTTGAAAGTAAAAAGCAGCACGGAACAACATTTGTGGTACATCTCCAGTTTAATACTTTTAAGGCAGATGAAAAACGTTTTTATCGATTACCTTCTAAAAAATATCTCAATAAAAGAGTTTTGATTGTTGAAAAATCGCAGTCAAATGTTGATAAACTCAAAGAGGCATTTAACTATTTTCACTATATTGTACACACTATTCCATCATTTGATGATATAGTTTTTGATGCAAATATTAGATTTGATATTGTAATTATCAATAAAGATCAGGCTGACTCTAAAGTTATTGCAACAGTTAAACAGATGCAAGAAGAAAATAAGACAAAGTTTATACTCTTTTCAAACTCTATTTTGGAAGTAGATAAAAAGCTTTTAGATACACTTGAGATAGATGGTCATCTTAATAGGCCTTTCACGCAAGCAGATGTGCTTGAGCTATTGAAAAATGTATGTAATGAAGATGAGAATATAAAAAAGATTTCTAAAGAGAGTTTACCAAAAGAGAAATTAAAGAGTTTAAGTAAAAAAAAGATTTTAATTGCTGAAGATAATCGATTAAATCATAAAGTTTTAACAGAAATTCTTGCAGGTACACCTTTAGAGCTTAAATTTGTAGAAAATGGACAAGAAGCTTTAGATGTCCTTAAAACAACTATTATAAAGTTTGATCTCATTATTTTAGATATTAATATGCCTAAGTTGAACGGCTATGAAACTGCACTAGAAATTAGAAAAAATAAAAAGTATAAGGATGTCCCTATATTAGCTTTAACTGCTGATGTTATGCAGGAGTCTATTGATAAAGCGTATGAAGTTGGTATGCAGGGGCATATCGCTAAACCAGTAATTATTAACACTTTTTATGAAAAACTCTATAATGTTTTATCTGATTCTCCTTCAATCTTACTTTCTCATAATAAAGAAAAAGCAGATGAACATCTTTTAGAAAATGAAGGCTTTGCTCCATCTAATGTCTTAAATGATGTTCATGATGATGATGTATTGTATAGATCTCTTCTAGAAGATTTTCAAAAGTTATATAAAAGTTCTGCTTTGGAAATAAAACAACTTCTTAACAATGGTAAATTTAAAGAGGCAAGAAAAAAGGCTATTGATATTAAAGAGGTTGCTTTTAATATTGGAGCATATAAGCTTTGTGAAAATGCTGCTGATATGCAGTATGTCTTTGAAAAAGGTTCTCGTGGAAACTATATGGAAATATTAAATAACTACCAAGAGGCTCTTTCTGATTTATTAAAAGAGATAGAACACTACTTACAATCCTAATAAAAAAATAAATTCTAAATTAATTTCAAGCAAATATGCAGTATAATATTTGATATAGTCTGAGTAGTTCGTGTCAACACGTATATGAGGGTTCTACATATTCATATCGTGAACAAGTAGAGCTAGCATGTGTCGATGATCTCGCTTGAGGTATGTTTACTCTGCCGATGAGACTGTCGCCGTTAGCTAGTTCTCTCTTCACCCAAATTCGGCTTTTAGAACCAAGCCAATAGTGTGACGGCTACTCGGATTATATAATTTTAAAGAGTTTACTTAGAGTATTTTGATACTTTGAGTAAACTTTTTTACTTTAGATGGAGATTTTATGAAGATTTTAATACTTGGCAGCGGTGGACGCGAATACTCAATAGGACTTGCAATTGCAAATGAAAATGTAGGACATGAACTCTTTTTTCAGCCAGGAAATGGTGCAACAGATGAGTTGGGTACAAATCTTGATATTAAGGATTACAATCTTCTTGCGGAGTTTGTTAAAGAGAATGGTATTGATTTAACAATAGTAGGTCCTGAAGCACCACTTGTGGATGGTGTCGTAGATATCTTTAAAGCAGAGGGTCTGACTATCTTTGGACCAAACAAAGAGGCAGCACAGCTTGAGGGCTCAAAAGTATATATGAAAAACTTTTTGGCAAAGTATGATATTCCAACGGCTCGTTATATTGAGAGTGACTCTATTGAGGAACTTTTCAAATTTACAAATACCCTAGAGGCTCCAATCGTTGTTAAAGCGGATGGTCTGTGTGGTGGTAAAGGCGTTATTATTGCGCAGAGCCATGATGAAGCCAAAAAAGCAATTAGTGAGATGTTAAGTGGAAAAAGCTTTGGTGATGCAGGGAAAAAAGTCATTGTTGAAGAGTTTTTAAACGGGTATGAGCTCTCAATGTTTGCTGTGTGTGATGGAAAAGATTACATTTTACTTCCGGCAGCTCAGGATCATAAACGTATAGGTGATGGTGATACAGGACCAAATACCGGTGGAATGGGTGCATACGCTCCAACACCACTTGTAGATGAAGAGCTATATCAAAAAGTGAAAGATAGAGTAATCCGCCCGACACTTGATGGAATGCAAAAAGAGGGTGCACCGTTTGAAGGCGTGCTTTTTATTGGAATTATGGTTGTCAATGGTGAGCCAATTACATTAGAGTTTAATGTTCGTTTTGGTGACCCTGAGTGTGAGATTTTAATGCCATTAATGACATCAAGTGTTGCAGATATGTTCTATAAAGCTGCAACAAATCGTTTAGCAGAGATAAAAGTAGAGTTTTCAAAACAGTATGCTGTAGGTGTTGTTATGGCAAGTGAAAACTATCCGTATGGATCTTCTACACCGGCAGAGATTATACTCGATGATGTTCACCATGAAGAGATAGCAAAATATACACATATCTCTTTTGCAGGTGTGAGTCGTGAAGATGGCAAGCTCTATGCAACTGGTGGACGTGTACTTGTCTGTGTTGGTCTTGGTGACACTATTAAAGAGGCACGTGACCGTGCATATCTACGTTGTGGTCAAGTCCATTTTGCTGGTAAAAAATTTAGAACAGATATCGCTTACCAAGCACTTTAGGAGTCATTTTTGAATGAAGAGATAGAGAATGTACTGCATAGAGAAGGTCTGCTGTTAGCACCAATTAAAAAGAGAGCTATGGCCTTTTTTATTGATGAGATGTTACTCTCTTTTCTTCTTATAATTGCAATGTCAGACTCTTTTTCCAATGCAAAGAGTGTTGAAGAGATTATTCTTTTAACAAATAGTTTTATGTTTGAGTATCTTTTAATGAAAATAGTCTATCAGACATTTTTTGTTACACTCTATGGTGCTACCTTAGGTAAACTTGCAATGAAAATTAGAGTTATTGAGATTGCAACACTTCAAAATCCTTCGTTAGTTAGCTCTTTTAATCGTGCTGTTTTTCGTATTATCAGTGAGATGCTCTTTTATCTAGGTTTTTTATGGGGTATGATGGATCCAGCACGGCAAACGTGGCATGATAAAACTGCAAGAACTTTGGTGATCAATGCTTAGACTCTTTTTTATTCTCTCATTTTTTTTCGTATATCTATTTGCTGGAGATCAAGTTGAGATTTATGCATCAAAATTAACCTCTGGACATGGTGTAGTCAATGCTTCTGGTGGAGTTTCTGTTATCTATGAGGACTATATCCTTACAGCTAATCGTGCACGTTATGATAAAAAAACAGGAGAGCTGGAACTTTTTGATAATATTCGGGCAAATCATTTGGGAAAATACAAAGTCTTAGGTGCATATGCAAAGCTCAATATTGCTAAAAAAGAGCGTTTTTTCAAACCTTTTTATATGATTGATAATAAATCTGATGTCTGGATGAGTGGAGCTGAGGGAGAAGCAAATCAGGAAGAAATTGATATATCTTCTGGTGTTGTGAGTGGATGTAACCCAATCGATCCTCTTTGGACGATGGAGTTCTCTTCATCTGATTATGATACAGAGTCCAAATGGATTAATCTCTATAATATGCGTCTCTATATCTATGATATCCCTGTTTTATATGCACCATATTTTGGTTATTCTCTTGATACTACAAGAAGAACAGGCTTACTAAAACCCTCTCTAGGGTTTTCTAATGATGAGGGGTTATATTATCAACAACCATTTTATGTTGCAGAACAAAATTGGTGGGATCTTGAGTTCTTACCTCAAATTAGAACACTCAGAGGTGCCGGAATCTATACAAAGTTTCGTTTTGTTGACTCTAAAGTTTCTCACGGTTCTGTGAAGGTTGGATATTTTAAAGAGAATAATAATTATTTTGAAGATAATAATCTAGAAAATATTTCACACTTTGGATTTAATGTCAAATATGACAATAGAGATGTTTTAAATCTTTGGAGTGGGCATAATTTTAGTGGTCAATCTGGTTTTTATGTGGATATTAATCATATGAATGATGTTGATTATATTAACCTTGCATCTAATGATACTACAAAGAATTCTACTGCGACACAAATTCTTTCACGTGTAAATCTTTTTTATAATACATCTCAAAATTACTTTGGAACATATTTTAAGTATTATGAAGATTTAACACTTTCAACAAATGAAAATACACTGCAAAAATTACCAACAATGCAGTATCACTACTATTTAGATACTTTTCTTAAAAACCATATTTTATATAATCTTGATGTGAAAAGTACAAATATCTGGAGACAAATTAATAAAAAAGTAATTCAGACAGATATTAATCTGCCCGTAACTCTTCAAACATCACTTTTTGATGAGTATATAAATGTAGCTTATACTGCCAATCTTTATATGCAACATTCACAATTTAGTGGTATTGACCAAGAGAGTGATTTTGTTTATAGAAATGGTTATTATGCTAGAAACTATCACACATTTAATATCTCATCACAACTTACTAAAAGATATGAAAAATTTAGCCATGTTATTGGATTTGGTCTGATTTATAATAAATCTTCATGGTCTCACGCAGAGGGATTTTATGCTGATAATGCAGATTATTGTTCTGATCCTTTAAATGCAGATGAACCTCGATGTGAATTTTATAATATTACAGATATTGACAATTCGGCTCAGTTGGAATTCACACAATATCTTTATAATAATAAAGCACAACAGATTTTATATCATAGAATGGCACAACGTATATCGTATACTTCTGATACAAATAGATATGGTGAACTTGAAAATGAACTTGATTATAAAATCAATGATTTCCTTTCGTATTACAATAATATGTTTTACAACTATGACGAAAATGGTTTTTCAAAGATATTTAATAAAGTAACATTTCATACAAAAGGTTTAAAACTTCATCTTTCACATCTATTTAAAGATAGTTTTATTGATCCGGTCTCTGTAACAGATCCTTTACGATATACAAGTTATTTAACTTCAAAAATAGAGTATCAATACAATAGACACTACTCTTTTTCAGCACTTTATAATTATGATTTAGAGACAAAAAAGAAGAAAAGTATCTCTCTTGGATTTATGTATCAAAAAAGATGTTGGGATTTTGGTATCAAATATAGTGAAAATAACAGACCTATTTTAACCAATAGTGGAGAGTCTTCTATCTATGATAGATATGTATATGTTACTATTATATTAAAACCACTTATGCAGCCTAGAAAAAATAGTGCATTCATTACTTATAAATTACCAAATTCTCAGACAAATTAGGATAATAGAGATGCAAAAATATAAAAATATACTTCAAAATAGAGAAGATGCAGCTCATCAACTATTAGATATTATGCCAATACAAAAATTAAAAGATGAAGAGTGGAACATAGTTGCCGTCTCAAAGGGTGGATTGGAATTGGGCTCTTTTTTAAAGGGAAAATTGAAAAATTCATTAGAGATTCTTTTTTTAGAAGCGATTATGGCACCTCATAATCATGAGTGTGAAATTGCGCGTGTCAGTGAGACAGAAGAGATTGTTCTTAATGAAAATCTGATTAATGCCTTTGATATTCAGTATGATTATATCTATGGTGAAGCGCATAGAAAGCATGAAGAGGATATACTTAGCCATATATATCAATATAGAAAAGGGCAGCCTTTTCCTTCAATGCATGATCAAGTTGTTTTACTTGTGGATGAAGGCAGTGAGACCGGTACAAAGTTTATGACAGCGCTTAAAACTGTTTTGGCTCAAAAACCAAAGGCAGTTTATATAGCTGTTCCAGTACTTCCAAAAGATGTTCTGGAAGTTTTGGAGACCTTTGTAGATGATATCTTTTTTCTATATGACATAGATGATTATGTAGAGACAGATTTATATTACAAAAACTTGGAAGAGATTGATGATGAAAAAATTGAGAAAATACTAGAGGAAAACAGATGAAATATGATGTAGAGTTACAATTAGAAAATAGAGATGAAGCATATAGCTTTGGTAGTGTTGCAAAACAGGCAAATGGAAGTGCATGGTTGAAATCTGGAAATACAGTTATCCTTGCAACTGTTGTTATAGATGAGACTGAAGTTGTAAAAGATGACTTTTTGCCTTTAACGGTGCAGTATATAGAGAAGACATACGCAGCTGGTAAAATTCCTGGTGGATTTTTCAAGCGTGAAACAAAACCGAGTGATTTTGAGACACTTACTTCACGTATTGTAGATAGAAGTCTTCGTCCACTCTTTCCAAAGGGTTTTGGACATCCGACACAGATTACTATTATGGTCTTTTCAGCAGATAGTGAATCAGATATGCAGGTTTTAGCACTCAATGCCGCTTCAGCTGCTTTGTATGTTTCAGATATTGACATCAACAGAAGTGTCTCAGCTGTACGTGCTGCAAAAGTAGATGGAGAGCTTGTTCTCAATCCGACACTCACGCAACTCAAAAATTCAACACTTGACCTTTACCTCTCTGGTACAAAAGAGGAACTTCTTATGATTGAGATGCGTTCAATCGGCAGTGAGAAAGTTGATGTAGAGGAGATGCCTGAACCACTTTTAGACCCTATTATGGATCCATCTTTAGGAACAGTTGTTCTCTCTGAGCATGTTTCAAATGCAATGAATGAAGATGAGTTAATAGAAGTCCTTGATAAAACTCAAAAACTTCTTTTTGCCTCTAATGTAGAGTATGAAGTGGCTTTTGGAGCATATCAAAAAGAGATTAAACCACTTGATTTAAAAGCACATCAGCTTAACAGTGAAATGGTAGAGTATGTAAAAACAAATCATCTTAGTGATATTGAAGATGCTCTTGCTCAAATGGCAAAATCAGAGCGTTCAACTGCACTGCGCCAACTTCGTAAAAATATCATCGCTTCTAAAGAGGAGTGGGCAGATGTAGAGCTAGAGGTAGAGCTTAAAGATGCGATTGAAGCTGTAAAAAAAGAGTTTGTTCGCTCTCAAATCTTAAATGATAATGTACGTGCAGATGGACGTGCTTTAACAGAAGTAAGACCAATCACTATTGATACAAATGTTCTTCCTTCTGCACACGCTTCATGCCTCTTCACTCGTGGTCAGACACAAGCTCTTGTAGTTCTTACAATGGGTGGACCAAAAGATGCACAGATGTTTGAAGGTCTGACAGATGAGGGAACACAAAATGAGAACTTTATGGTTCACTATAACTTCCCAGGTTTCTCAGTAGGAGAAGCAAGTCCTATTATGGGAACAAAAAGACGTGAGCTTGGTCATGGTAACTTGGCAAAACGTGCGTTAGAGCCAATTATAAATCTTGATGGTCAAACGGTACGCCTAGTTTCAGAGATCTTAGAGTCAAATGGTTCTTCATCAATGGCAACAGTATGTGGTGGTTATTTAGCCCTTCGTGCTGCAGATATTGAGACAAGTGACACTGTTGCGGGTATTGCGATGGGAATGGTAAGTGAGGGTGATAAGTACGCAATTCTTTCAGATATTATGGGACTTGAAGATCATGATGGCGATATGGACTTTAAAGTTACTGGTTCAAAAGATGGTATCACTGCTATGCAGATGGATATTAAACTTGGAGGGATCAGTCTTGATATCTTAAAAGAGGCACTCTATCAGGCAAAAGAGGGTAGAAGTCATATTATTGATATTATGCTTGAGGCTGAAAGCAAAATTGAGTTTAATGATGGTGTCCTTCCTTCAACTGAACACTTCCACATCGATCCAGGATTTATCGGTGAGATTATCGGTCAGGCTGGAAAAAGTATTCGTGAGATCATTGAGAAGTTTGAAGTTGCGATTGATATTGATAAAAAAGATGGTAAAGTAAAAATTACAGGAAAAAATAAAGAGGGTGTTCATGGTGCAAAAGCACATATTGAAAAAATTGTAAATGCTCCCAAAAAAGAGAAAATCAAGTATGAAGTAGGTAATACGTATGATGGTGTTGTTAAACGTATTGTAGATTTTGGCGCTTTTGTTGAGCTTCCAGATGGTACAGACGGATTGCTTCATATCTCTAAGATCTCTAAAGAGAGAGTTGATAATGTAAAAGATATTTTACATGAAGGTCAAAAGATAAAAGTAGAGATCTTAGAGTTCAAAGGAAATAAGATCTCTTTAGGTATGGCTGAGTAGTTAACTATTTATCTAACTTTGATACACTTATAGATATAAGATCGTAAAGAAGGACAGATTTGAATTTATCAAGAAGAGATGCCATAAAAATTTCAGGTGTGGTTGCTGCTGCAACTGCACTTTCTGCGTGCTCAAAGAGCGAAGTAAAACCTCCAAAAAAAGAAAAAACAACTACAACATTTTTACCTTTTCCTAAAACTGCTACACCAAGAGTTGTGGTCGTTGGTGGTGGTTGGTCAGGTCTCTCTTTAGCCAAACAGCTAAAAATTGAAGCCCCTCAGGCTGAAGTTATTTTAGTTGAACAACGTTTTGAGTTTGTATCTTGTCCTATGAGTAACTTATGGCTTGTTGATAAGTTGGATCTTGAATTTTTAACACATGATTATTTACAAGGGGCACGTGAAAACAACTATACATTTTTTCAAGCTTCTGTCTATGGAATAGATAAAGAGAAGAGAATTCTTAAAACGACTAATGGTGATATAGAGTATGACTATTTAGCTTTAGCTCCTGGAATTGATTATGACTACTCCTATTGGACAGATGATAAGGCTCTTGAAAATCGCCTAAGAAATGAGTACCCAGCCGCATTTAAACCAGGAAGTGAACATATAACACTCCGAAATAAGATTTTAAATTTTAAAGGTGGTAATTTTATTATGACAGTGCCAGGTGGAAACTACCGTTGTCTACCGGCTCCTTATGAGAGAGCTTGTATGGTTGCTGATTATTTTAAAACAAAAGGAATAAAAGCTAAAGTAATTCTTTTGGATGAAAATAATGATATAACCATTAAAGAACATGGTTTTCATACAGCAATGGATGAACTCTATAGCGATTATTTAGAGTATGTACCAAATGCCAAAATCGAAGAGATAGATCTGGATAAAAAACTGGTTATTACTGAGTTTGATGAGTTTACTTTTGAAGATGCTTCATTCTATCCTCATGTTCGTGGTGGAAAACTTTTAGAGATGTTAGGATTTGCAAAAGATACAATCTACAATAAAATGGAAGCCAATATTGATCCTTTTACCTATGAAGTGCTTGGAGAGGAAAATATCTTTGTAAGTGGTGATGCACGTCCTATGGGATTTTCAAAGTCGGGAAATACATCAAATACAGAGGCAAAACATGTTGCACGTCTTATAGCTGGAAAGATCAAGAAAAGAGCAAAAGTAAAATGGGAATCACCAGTAACTGTCTGTATATCTTTAGTCTCCATTAATCCGGAGAGAGGAATTTTTATTCACTCTGAATATGCTTACAATAAAAAAGCAGGGCAGTTCGAGTTTGCCACTCCTGTAACAGATGAGATATGGCAAGGTAAGCATGGAGAACAAAATGCTGCAAGTGCATATGATTGGGCAAAAGCAATGTATACAGATATGTTTGAATAAAATGAGCGTTTAAACTACTTTTTATAAGAGAGCGGTTATAATTCGCCTATCAATTTCTAGTAGGGAAATCTAGGCATTTATGTTTAGGTTGCTTCATGATATAAAATGAGGTTACGCTATCCGAACGGATTGTAATAATTTTAAGGAATATACAATGAAAAAAATTCTTTTTCTTTTAGTAGCATTATCTGCTGCTGCATTC